>Ga0233429_1000179_pt1 | contig 125816 bp, 107 predicted proteins | sample SI_118_April2016_3_FD_179879 | JGI IMG/M metagenome (GOLD analysis project Ga0233429, IMG submission 179879) | Seawater microbial communities from Saanich Inlet, British Columbia, Canada - SI_118_April2016_135_MG | ecosystem: Environmental > Aquatic > Marine > Inlet | place: Canada: British...
CTGAACGAGGAGGTTGTAATGAATAAAAAGCCTATTTTAGGGATATGTCTTGGTATGCAATTGTTTGCTGATGTAGGATATGAGGGTGGTGAAACCGGGGGTTTTGGATGGATAAAAGGTAAAGTGGTGAAAATAGAAGACAATTCCGTAAGGGTCCCACACATTGGATGGAACAAAGTTGTTTCAGATGGGGACACTTTATTATTTAAGGGGATAAAAGATGAATATTTTTATTTTATGCACAGCTATTATTTCTTACCAGAAGACAAGGATACAGTAATTGCTACTACAAGATATGGGTATACAGACATAATTTCATGTATTCGGAAAGATAATATTATGGGAGTGCAGTTCCATCCTGAAAAGAGCCAGTCTGTAGGCTTGAAATTAATACATAATTTTATGACGGAAAATTTATGATCCCTAAAAGAATCATTCCAGTATTTCTACTTAAAGGTTCACGGTTTTTTAAAGGTACAAGTTTTAAGGAGCACATAGACGTAGGAGATCCACTCTCGCAGTCAATGATTTATGATGCACAGGGTTCAGAGGAGATTGTAATTGTAGATATTGAGGCTTCAACAAAGAACCGATTGATAGACACAAGCTTGATAGCAATGATTGTCAGAAAGTGCAGGCTTCCCATTACTGCAGGTGGAGGTGTCAAGACTATATATGATGCCCGGAAATGTTTTGATGCGGGAGCAGACAAGATAATAGTAAATAGTCACGCTGTGAAAAATCCAGACTTGATAAAAGAATTGGCTGCGGAATTCGGTTCTCAATCAGTTGTTGTTTCAATTGATGTTAAGAAGAATACGAAAGGTGGCCATGATGTGTTTACCTTCTCTGGTACAGAAAAAACTAATATTAGTGTTGAGGATGTAATTGGGAAAGCGATTGAGAATTGTGCAGGGGAATTATTAGTGACTTCAATTGATAATGAAGGAACCATGTCTGGATTTGACTATGGATTATATAATAAAATAAGGGATCTTGTGCCAGTGCCTTTGATTGCTTCTGGTGGCTCAGGATGTTACGACCATATGGTCAGGCTATTCAATGAAACTGGCGTAGAGGCCTGCGGGTTGGGGAAAATGCTTTTTCTTAGAGATTACGACATTGTTAGGATAAAAGCCTATTTAAAGGGTAAAGGGGTTTTTGTCAGAGATGCCTGAGGTGTTTGCTCCTAAATAAACGAAAATAAGCGAACGAAGAGGATAAATATGAGAGTCAATGAACCATTAGCTAAAAGAGAATTTTCTCAATCAGATTACGAAAAGCTGGTTGTGTGTCCCTGGTGCAATAGCAAGGAGAGTGAACAATGGGGAGAGGATGAGGAGCCATATAATACGGTTATGTGTAGTGGTTGTGGTTTGGTTTATGTGAATCATCGATTAAATGCCAATGGACGTGACAAGTATTACAGAAACTACTATTCAGAGGAACATCAGGCTGTGCCAGAAGCAAAAGTTAGAAGTAAAATGTATCAATTGGAATTCGATTTTATATTTAATTATATTCAGACGGGCAAGGTTTTGGACATTGGTTGTAGTGGCGGAGAGTTTTTAACGTATTTTCAAAAAAGTGATTTTGATTGTTACGGGGTAGAACTGGCAAAAGATGCATCTCAAATAGCACAATTAAAATTTGGTAATAAGATAATAAACAAATCACTTTTAGATGCTGATATTAATGAGGAATTTGATTTAATAGTCTTTAGAGGGACAGTAGAGCACATTCCGGATATAAAAGAAACACTAGTCAAGGCTATTAGTTTATTGAGTAGGAAACAAAAGGCATATATTTACATAACAAGTACTCCAAACATTGAATCTGTTTCTGCTGAAATATTTAAAACATACTGGACTCAACATCTTCCTGAAGAGCATATCTATCACTTTAAGAAAAAACATTTCGATGGTTTGTTTGGCGAGCATAGTCTTGCGTGTATCGCTTCAAAGTATTTTTATGAAGAGACACCATATGCAGAAGTTGAAGAGGATATACTTAAAGTAGCTGAAGCGATTAAACTAAAAAGAGCAAATAAGGAGATAACGTTCAAGTCTCCACCATTTTATGGGAATATGATGAGTCTCGTTTACTGTACAGAAAATCTTAAATGCAGTTGATTCTATAGATTATGAACATCCTTTTAGAGCTTACTACGATCAACTACATAATATACCATAGTCTTGCAAAAAGACTTGCAGAGATTTATCCCGGAAGTAAGTTTGCTGTAATACTCGGTGCGCATGGTAGTGACGCTTTGAAATATCTTCAAGAACAACGAGACATAAAATACGAATTTATTTACTTCCACCAGGAGCTTAGGAAAAATGCATTTGAAAGTGATATAGATTATGGTGAACTAGAATCATTTGAGAAGAGCCTGGCACCTAAAAGTTTGTGGCGCCTTATAGCTGCCGATAGGGGCTTGGGGTACCAATTTATGCATGGTGTAGTCTTTCAGAAATCATTTTTGAGTCAAAGCAGTACGCACGAAAACATATTACGAGTTTTCAGCGGTCTTTTAAAACAGTACAGAACTATATTTCATGAATATAAAACAAATATTTTTTTGCCTGCGATAGCAATGGGGGGGATAGACGTGTTTATCTTTGAACAGATTTGTAAGGAAATGAAGATACCTTATATTGTTCCCAGCAACGTTAGAGTTAAAAATCTATTTGCATTTTCTTCTGATGTACAACTGAGATTTTCTCATATTGATGATACCTGCAAAGCACTGATTGAAGGTAGAATAGTTTTAGACATTTCGAAAGCAGAGGTGCTCTATAATGAATTAATTGGCGAACTTAAGGATCCTCAATACTTTGACAGGATGAATTCTCGGTTTAACATAGTCTACTTTAATTCGTTTCTAAGCAAGCTAAAACTAATGCTAGCCGGTGTAAAGTCAATTATGGGGGAGCTGTTAGGTTGGTATCGTACAAGAAAACTTAGAAGATCAGATGATATTCGAAGGCAACCAAATAATATATCAACACTTTTTAGTAATATTTCTATAGGTCTTCGATCTTTATACCAAAAGTATGTACTTACAAATTCCAAATTTAGTACGCCTCTAAAAAAAGATCAAAAATACATATATTATCCACTACATATTAATCCAGAATATTCTACTCAGATTCAAGGGACTATGTGGTTGGACCAATCTCATCTAGTAGAACTTTTAGCTAAAAGCATTCCTTTCGATTGGAAAGTGTTAGTGAAGGAGCATCCAGGAACACTTGTGGCGCGTGTACGGCCACTTTCCTTTTATAAAAAACTAAAGAAAATACCAAATGTTTGTATTGCCCCTATAGGTGCAGATATGCATCAATTGATTTCCAACGCTGAAATGATTGCCGTAATTACTGGAACAGCAGGTTGGGAGGCTATATTGCGAGGTAAACCTGTTATTACTTTTGCGGACAATATGTGGGATGTTTTGGACCTTTCAAGAAAATGTACGAATATAGAAACTTTGTCAAGAGATATATACGATGAAATCTGTAGGATAAAACAAATCTCTCCTGCTGAAAGAAAAAGACGCATTGTCTGCCTGTTAGCTTCCATGTTGAAGCATGGTTTCAATATATCATTTCCAAATCAGTTTGTATATACAGAGATGGGTACTGATGAAGAATACAAAGTAGTGGGCATAGAAACAGCTAATGCCTTAAAAAAACACATTGAGTATCTTAAGGAAGAAAAAGGTTACAAATTTTGCTAAGCAGTTCCCTTAGAATTAAATAAAGTTGTTGGATTTCAAATGATACATGTTTTTTATTGAGACCATAAAAAGAATTTCCTTTATTGCAAAGCTTGTAGTTGCAACTCCTAATTATGGCAGGATTGTTGCTATTCAATTTGTGAGCGGTATTTTCAGTATTGCCGGGATTCCGCTGCTTATTCCTGTTCTTGAATATATAAGAACAGATATTCCTAGAGAAGCAAGCCAGGGTAATTTAGGTTTTATTGATAAGGCGTTTGGTTATATAGGTGTAACCCCATCTTTTTACGTTGTCTTAGCTGTCGCTTCTGCTCTTATTCTTTCTGGTCAGGTTCTAGTATTTATATCAGTTGTTATTGCTCAAAATGCCCAACTGAAACTATCAGAAGGATATCGGAAGAAACTATTTAGTTCCTATTTACGTGCTGAGTGGTTGTGGCTTCTAGGAGATAGATCTGGCGAGATGAACCATGCCGTTATACGGGAAGCTGATTTAGCCGGTGTTGCCCATTTAAATGCCCAGCGGATTGTGATTTACTTAATACAGATAGTAGTATTTATGTTCGTTGCCATAAAGCTGTCTTTTTCAGTTACTATATTGGCCTGTATCGTTTATGGTATTATATTCCTTGTTAATTTATATAACACAAACTCTGTCCACAGGCTTTCAGAAAACTTTAACGAAGTATTTAAAAAACTATCATCTTCAACGGCCAATCTTCTACAGAACAAGAAGTTTTTCAAATCTTCCTTAGTACATGAAGGGTTTATGAGAAGGGTGTTTCAATATATTGACGAATCGGTTCGTACAATGAAAATTATAAATCTGCGAGAACAGGCACAGATATCCTGGACATTCCTCATTACCTTTATCTTTCTGATTAGTTTGCTAATGTTTTATAAGACGCTAAATATCGGTTTTTCAGAACTGCTCGTGGTTCTTTTGGTCTTTCAAAGGCTATCGCCACAATTTACCTCTCTATTTAGTTCCTATTTATCACTTAATAAAGATATTCCTGTTTATCAATCTATTGTAAATCGTTTAACTGAAATTGAAAATCACAAAGAGTTCAGCGGTGGAAGTGTATTTCAGTTTGACAAAGCGATACACTTTAAAGATGTCAATTTTAGTTATCCTACTGGTGAAAGTGTTCTTAATAATATCTGTTTGGAGATTAAGCCTTTTCAAAATATAGGATTTGTAGGTAGTTCAGGGGCAGGGAAGACCACTCTCTTGGATCTTATTCTAGGCTTATTAAAGCCGGGATCTGGCACTATCTATTATGCTGATATCCCTCATGATCAGCTGAACATAGACTCTTTCAGGAATAATATTGCTTATGTAAGCCAGGAGACAACATTGCTGGACGGAACACTGTTAGAGAATTTGACGATTGGTTGCCCTGAAGCTACAGAGCAAATGATAAAAGATGTATGCGAAAAGGTGCATATTGATGATCTTGTTAGAGAATTGCCAGAAGGTCTTTTAACAGAAATCGGAGAGAACGGTATTAATCTTTCAGGTGGTCAGAGACAAAGAGTGGCTTTGGGGCGTGCATTATTTATGAGTCCTAAGATTCTTATTCTTGATGAGGCAACGAGTGATCTGGATACAGAAACTGAAATGCTGATACAAGAGGCTATTCAAGGTCTTCGTCAAAGCATGTCAATTATAATCGTGGCTCATCGTTTATCAACGGTGAAATCAGCAGATATGATATATGTCATTGAAGATGGTAGTATTTGTGAAGCGGGAACATACTCTGAACTTATAGAGAAGAAAGGAAGGTTCTATTATCTTGATTCCTTACAACCCGGCATCAAATGATGATATGAACAATACAGAGTAACCCTAATAGAATTGACAAAATAATATAAATGCATATACAGTGATTGGAGTAATACAGATAATATGAGACTTAAGGATAAAGTTGCTATTGTAACTGGAGGCTCTCGGGGCATAGGGAGGGCGATCTGTGTCAAGCTTGCAAATGAGGGGGCTAAAGTTGTTGTAAATTATTCTGAGAAGGCTGATGGTGGAGAGTTTATAGGCTCTGCGGACAAAGTAGTTGATGAGATCGTTTCTGCATCCGGGAAGGCGGTAGCATTCGAGGCGGATGTTGCAAATAGAGATTCGGTTTATGAGATGATAGATAGTACAGTGAGAGAATATGGTCGTTTGGATATTATAGTTGCCAATGCTGGAATTTGTCCTTTTCGCGAATTTCTGGAAATTGATGAAGAGCTCTTAGATCGTGTTATTAACGTAAATTTCAAAGGATCTTTTTTCTGCGCTCAGGCCGCCATGAAGAAGATGATTGAGACAAGCATAAAGGGACGCATTATTTTTACAAGTTCTATAAGCTCACTATTTGGAGGTGAATTGCAGGCCCATTATTGTTCAACCAAAGGAGCGATAAATCAGCTTATGAAATCAATTGCCATTGCAGCTGGAAAATATGGGATTACGGCCAATGCTGTTTTGCCGGGTACGGTTATCACTGATATAAACCGTAATGAATTAGAGACAGACCCTGAACTAAAGCACTATTTCAAAAAACGCACTCCTCTTGGCCAGCTGGCAATTCCGGAAGATGTAGCGAATGCTACGTTGTTTTTTGCCTCTGATGAAGCGTCCTGCATCTCTGGTGAAACGTTGATCGTAGATGGCGGAATGAGTATTAATTTGCAATGAATGTAATCTTTCATCCGTAGAGGATGCATGAAAGAGAAGAAATATAGTATCAACACTAAATTGAATTGTTTGTGACTTTTACCGGGAAAACCAGGGAAAAATACCACTAGCTATTTAATTCAATGTAGAGGATTGTATAAGGAAATATATGTGAACAAGAAAATAAAGTTTGGTTTCTGTGTTCCTGTTTTTGCAAATCCCGGAGTGGCATTTTTTCGAACTCCTGCTTACAAAAAACTGGATTGGGATTCCTTGAGAGAATCTGTAATTCTTTGCGAAGAACTTGGTTATGATTCTATATTTATTGCGGATCATCTCTTTTTGGGGAGAGACGGAGATATTTGGGAATGCATGACTTTAATGTCTGCTTTTTCCGCAATTACATCCAGAGTACAGATTATTCCTATACATCTATGTAACAATTTCAGATCCCCTTCTATGGTTGCAAAGATGTTGGCCACAATCAGCCATATATCAAATGGTCGGGTTGAATTGTTCTATGATTACGGATGGAGAAAGGCGGAGTTTGATGCTTATGGGTTTGATTTTTGTAATTCAGATAAAGATAGAATTAGTCAGATGTTGGAAGGATTGACCATCATTAAGGGGTTGATGGAAGAAGAGAGATTTTCATTCCAAGGAGAGAATTACAAGGTGGATGGGGCAATCTGTAATCCCAAGCCTATTAGCAGAATCCCAATCTGGATGGGAGAAGCTAACCAGCCTGAAATGGTAGTAGGTATTGTTAAACATGCGGATGTATTTAATTCCATGCCATGCTCCATTGACGATTTTCAGAAAAAACTGAACATCGTTAAAAATGAGTGTGACAAGCAGGGACGAAACTATTCAGAACTAGGCATTTCTCTGGAAACCCAGATTCTTATTCGTGATAGTGAGCAGGAGATTGACCGGATATTTGATTCATACCGTGAACTAGGACATTATAATAACTCATACGATCAGGATATTATGCAGTCGACCAATCCCGCTCGTGGAGCTTATAACTCAAGGAAAGACCTTGAAGATGAGTTCTTAATAGGAACTCCAAATATAATAAAACAGAAACTTGACAGGTTCATCGAAAAGGGTGTAAGCCATTTTATGTTATGGTTCATGGACTATCCTGATCAGCAAGGGATCAAACTCTTTGCAGAAAGAGTGTTGAGCGAGTTTAATTAAGTTTGTCTGATAATGGAAACGCTTTTCTCTACCATATGCTATTGCTTCCTGTCAGACTGCTGGCAGGTGAGAGACGATACAGCTATATGCCAGTTGTTAAATTTGAAAGGAACTAGTTAATTATGGAAGAAATCATAGAAAATATTAAAGCGCACACAACGGTCAAGGAAGGTACGAATTATATTGTGGCCAATCTGAGTGATGATGTAATCAGCGGCCCCATGAAAGGGTGGATTTGTGGTCATTTCTATCCCAAAGATTCAATATTTCATCGCCATGACATAGAAATTTGTGTAAAAGTTCTCACAACGGATCAGAAAGAAGATCTGCATCATCATTTGTGTAGTTTTGAATTCTTACTTGTTTTAAGTGGAAAGGTGGAATATGAAATAGACGGTGACCTGGTTATGCTCACACCGGGGACTTTTTATATGCTTCATCCAGGGAATACTGAACGGATTATGAAGGTATACGAGGAAACTACTGTGATAGCCGTTCGCTTGCCAAGTATTCCTCAAAATAAAGTTTTCATAAAGGACAAAAATGAAGAGTGAAATTGTTGCTTTAGTTCCAGTCAGGGAAGGATCAGAACGGGTTAAGGATAAAAATTTCAAAGTATTTGTTAATGGCAAATCATTGCTGGAATTGAAGATTGATCATCTCCGGCAGTCAAATTGTTTTGATCACATTTATGTCTCCAGTGATAGTGAAATGGTAAAGAAAATTGCCATTGATAATGGGGTTGAATATTTACCAAGAGCAAATGAAATGTGCCAGAGTAATATAATCTGGGCGGATGTGGTGGAGCATATAATGGGTACCATCCCTGGAGACCCTATAGTTACATGGGCCCTGGCTACCAGTCCATTGTTTAGAAACTATTCAGAGGCATTAAGAATATTTTTTGATTGTGGTGTGGAGCATGATAGCTTGGTTGCTGTATTGCCAAAGAAATCATTTTTCCTTAATAAGTATGGTAAGGGTATTAATTACAATCCTGGATACTGGCATCCGTATTCTCAACAGCTTGAAACTTATTACGAAGTTACCGGGGCCTGCTATATAGGACGGAAGTCTGATATGGCAAAATGGAAGTATTGGTTTGGGATTAAACCGTATTTGTTTGAAGTATCCAGCCGGGAATCTGTTGATGTCGATACACCGGATGATTTCCAATTCGCCCGAGACATTTATGTAGCAAGTAATATAAACATACAATCAGAGGAGAACAAGCATTGAAAATTTTAATCCCGGATGTCATAAAACCCCCGGTAGATATTGAGAGAGAAATCTTTGGCATAGGATCTGATATAACAACAGGGGAAGCTACTCATTCAGGGATGATTTCTGATGAAATCTGGGCGGGGTGTAATGCTGTACTTGCGTTTGATCAGCTTGACTACAATAAGAAGTTGCTGTCTAAAATGAGCAGTTGCAAGGCTATTGTTCGTGTCGGGGTCGGTTATGATAATGTTGACATTGTTGAGGCCAAAAAAAAAAATATTGTCGTATGTAATGTTCCCGATTATGGCACTGAAGAGGTGGCAGATCATGCAATTGCTCTTTTGCTATCTCTGGTAAGAGGGTTACCCGAATATACCAGAAAGGTAAAGCTGAGAGATTGGAGCCGGCACAACAGCATGCCATTCAGGCTCAGAGATAAGGTGATGGGTATTATAGGGCTGGGAAGGATAGGTACGGCTACAGCGTTGAGGAGCAAGGCATTTGGGATGAGGGTCGTCTTTTACGATCCGTATATAAATGACGGTTATGATAAGGCATTGGGCGTGGAACGTGTGAGGTCTCTAGAAGAAATTGCGAATGCATCTGATATTATCTCTTTGCATACCCCATTGACTCATGAAACTGAAGGGATGATTAATGACAGTTTCTTTGCGTGTGTTAATAGAAGGCCTATTATAATTAATACAGCCAGAGGTTCTATTATTGATATTGCGTCCCTTGAAAAAGCCATGAGGAAAGGTGTTGTAAAAGCAGCGGGACTGGATGTTTTACCACTTGAACCATCTGATGATTCTCAGCAATTAATAGTTGACTGGGAGAGGGATGAAGAATGGCTTAGGGGACGATTGCTGGTAACTCCTCATGTCTCTTTTTGTTGCCCTGAAGCTTTTGAAGAGATGAGAAGAAAAGCTGCGCAGGAGGCTCTGCGGGTCCTAAATGGAGAAAAAGCGAGAAACTGTGTAAATGATTTCTATGAATAATAAAATCAAGGTTGTTTTTCTGGGCACTAACGGTTGGTATGATTCGGAAAACGGCCATACCACATGTGTCTTTATAGATACAAAAGAATGTTATATTATACTGGATGCAGGGAGTGGCATTTATAAAATTGATAAATATATTACAGAGGAGAAACCGGTTTTTCTTTTCTTGTCTCACCTTCACCTTGATCACATCAGTGGTTTGCACATCTTAAATAAGTTCCGATTGAAAAAAGGCCTTACAATATATTGCTACGAAGGAGGGAAACAATATTTAGAAGCAATAATTAATCACCCTTATACAATGCCACTCGATCAATTACCTTATACGGTAAGCGTTTGTGAACTCAAGCAGGGCAGTCATACCGGATTCCCATATCTGGTAGAGTGGGGTAAATTAGACCATCCGGCATATTGCCTTGGATATAGATTTGAATTTGGAAGTACAACAATAGCCTTTTGTACAGATACGGGTTATTGTAATACAATAATAGATCTGTCTCAAGGTGCTGATTTACTCATAGCGGAATGTGCGGCAAAGGAAGGTCAGGACAGTACCTCATGGCCTCACCTGGGGCCCATTGACGCCGCCAACGCCGCCAGAAATTCTGGAGTAAAAAGACTTGCCTTAATTCACTTTGATGCAGATAATTACGACACACTTGATTCGAGAAAATATGCAGAAGAGCAGGCAGCACAAATCTTTGTAAATACTTTCTCCGCATATGACGAAATGGAGATAAATATCTAGACTTTAATGATAATCAAAGATAATAAAAACGGTTATCTTGTATTCCTTGAATTTGTTGATGAAGCTGAAGTTTTCTTAAAGAGATACTTAAATGAATTCAAATCCGATGCTCTTAAATTTGAAATTATATCTTTCCATCCCCTGGTCAAATCTTATTTGCTTAAACGTGGGGTAGAAGCAGTGGAGAGCTTTCATTTTTGTCCTGCAGTTTCACACCAGAAGCTACTTCGTGTACTGAAGGAATACACGGAACAAATAAGAAGAAATTGCTGCTTAAAGGACTCTGCTGGCGTGGAAAACAGTTATGTGGAGAACCTGATATTTTATATACGGCATATCCTTTCATTATGGTTATATCAAATTGAGGTTGTTAGCAATGCAATAGAATATTATACGCCAGAGACGGTAGTTTCTGTCAGGTCGGAGCAGCGACACATAGAACAGAGCGCCTGGATTGAGAGTAGTGACAGGTTTGTAGCCGGTATTGCAAGACAGATATGTAATGCAGGGAAAATAGAGTTTGAAAGTATATCTTTACAGATAGATTCCGGAAACCTTAGGAAAAGGGTATCTAGAGGCCTGAAGAGAACGTTGAGTGAGGTTCTTTACGGTATTGTACGAAAGATTAATAATTCGGAAAAGAAATTGATTATTACTCCTGCAATTGATTTTCAGATGGATAAGGTTTTGAATGATTTAAAGCGTGAGTTTAGTGATAATTATAGGTTAGCTGTAATAGGATTGCCGTATAAAGCTATGCTTAATAATATTTGCGGTTTATTTACTAACAATAAGCATGATTATGATTATCTTCCCTGTAATAAAAACAGAAATGTTAATGGTGATAGCTCATTTATTGAACAAAAAAACATATTCAGGGAAAAGCTTTTCAAAATAATAAATGCTTGGAACTATCGTGGAGTCTCTGTTGGCTCCTGGTTAAAGCAGAGATATAAAGATTGTCTGGAACCGGAAGTTATAGATAAGACATACGGTCATTCTTATCATCTAAATAAGTATCTTGATAAATGGAAACCGGTATTTGTACTTTCTCCGTTTTCACGGATGTTCTCTGCGGTCTTAGGAGAGTTGTCCGTTCTGAAGAATATACCTTCCATGGTTATACCTCATGGCTCGTTTACGCCAGTATATGATGAGTCTTCAAAGATGGAATGGATGGAAAACGCATTAGGTATGATTAATACAAAATATAAGTATGTGGCGGTTCAGACACCACTTGCGGAAAGGTTTTTGTCTGATATTAACTGTAAAAGTAAGGCTGTTGTTACGGGCCCTTTATTGTTTGGTAGAAAGAGAAGGCAAACGACAGGTAATATGGAATTAAGAAGGCGGTACTCATTAGACGAAGATTATATTATTCTTCACGCTGGAACACCCAAACACAGAGCATGTAGCAGGTTGTTAAATTACGAAACAGTAGATGAATATGTTGACGGTATGGATTCTCTTATAAATGCTGTCAGCAAACTGAAAAACATTCATCTTATTATCAGGCATCGCAATATTGATGGATTGGATAGTAACAAACTGAAAGAGATACTGCCCAGATCGGATTCTTACTCTATAGCATCTGATGGGATCTTCTCAGATTATCTTTCGATATCGGACCTTCTTGTAAGTTTCTCGTCTACAACAATTGAAGAGGCTTTGCAGAACAACATCCCGGTGCTATTATTCAATAAGTACAACCGTTATCAGCATATGAGAGGTACGGTATTATCTTTGAATGAATCTTGCTTTACTCCCTCGGCTCTATATAATGTAAATTCCGGAGACGACCTTTTGTTTGCAATTGAATGGATACTCTCAAATCATTTATCAAAAAAGATTGATCCAGAGAAGTTGTTTAACAAATATAAATATACGGACTCTGAAATAACGGCTCTTTCCGGATTTATAAAAAGCGTTTTAGAATGATTTTATGGAAAACCGTATCAACTGTCCAAAATTTCTGAAAGTTAATTAACAAAAAATGAATAATTTATCTTTATCTGGATTTAAGATTCTTGATTGTACCATTAGAGATGGGGGTTATGTCAATAACTGGGAGTTTGACAAGAAATTGGTGAGGGAGGCATATAGAGCCTTATCAAAGAGTGGTGTGGAATTTGTGGAGATAGGTTACAGGGGGACGGAAAAATTTCTTGATAAAAATAAGTATGGACCATGGAGATTTACACCGGAAGAGCTTATTCGGGAGGTTACAGATAATATCGTTGGCGCAAAACTTTCTTTGATGTCAGATTATGGTGGAGTTGATTCAGATGATTTCTGTGATGCCAAGGACAGTGTTGTTGAACTTATACGAATTGCGGCTCATAAAAACAACCTAAAAGGTTCTATAGAGTTGTTAGCACAAATTAAGACAAAAGGGTATAAAGTATCGTTAAACGCGATGGGATATGCAAATTATTCTGAAAATGAACGAAAAGATTTTGTTAATTTGCTAAAGACAACAGGACTGGATTATGTTTATATCGCGGATAGCTATGGATCTATGTACCCGGATCAGATCAGGCCACTGTTTGAGCCCCTTCTTAACATACCAGACATTAAAGTTGGTTTTCATTCACACAATAGTCTTCAGATGGCTTTTGCCAATACACTTGAAGCCATTCGTTGTGGAGTACACATAGTAGACAGTACAATTTATGGTATGGGCAGGGCTGCGGGAAACCTACCAACAGAAATAATTATCTCTTTTCTGGAAGAACAAGGTTCTGAGAGATATAACTCTATACCGATATTGAATGTAATAGATAGATATTTTGTTGCAATCCAGGACGAGAAGAAATGGGGATACCAGTTACCTTATATGTTGTCCGGTATATATCAATGTCATCCAAATTATGCCAAGTCTTTAATAGATTATAAGGAATATACGATTGAAGATATATGGAAGGCTTTAAATTATATCAAACGAGAAGAAACAGTTGGCTTCTCCAAGTCCCATCTGGATGAGCTTATCAATCAGGGAATTATTGGAGGTTTAAGCAAAATAATAGATAATGAAGAAGGTCTGGCATCTGCTTCTGCCGAAGTCGCTTATAATAAGGTTGTCGGATGTCCTGATGTTCCTTATATTGAGCGCTACAAAGATAGAGATTTTCTGATTATAGCAAATGGCCCTTCTATCAAAGAATATGCGGAGAAGATTGAGAACCTTATCGCCAAATATGATCCTGTGATATTAGGTGGAAATTATTTAGGTGGATTATACACACCACATTATCATTGCTTCGTTAATAAAAGGAGATTTGTTTCCTATATTGATACAATGGAGCCTGAATCCAAGCTACTGATAGGACAGTATATACCGGATGAAATGATACGGGAATATACAGACAGGGATTACGAGAAGATTTATTATATTGATGTGTTAAACTCCAATTTTCAGATTAAGGATGGAGTAATTACTACCAATTGCAGGACCATATCTGTTCTATTAGCAGGAGTTGCTATTGCTATGGGAGCCAGGAGGATTTTTTGTGTTGGTATGGATGGTTATATTGATCAGGAGAATAGCGGATTTCATTTTTATTCTGAGAAAGATGAACAGGAAGACAAGAAGATGATTCTGGAGAGACATTTCTGGAATCAAAGGTTTCTTGAACAGATCGATGAATATCTGATTGATTTGGGCAAGGAGGGGATTCATATTCTGACCCCAACTAGTTACAAGTCCTTTTATAAAGGCATAGAAAATTATATATAGAGAATTTTTTAGGAAAGTAGTTGCTATACTATGAAAATATTGGGTGTTATTCCTGCAAGGTTTAAAAGCTCTCGCTTCCCCGGCAAACCACTTGCTGACATTCATGGTAAACCTATGATTTTGCATGTGTATGAGAATGCGATGAAGGTCTCTCTCTTTGATAAAGTCTTGATTGCCACAGACGATGAAAGAATTGCATCTGAGTGTACCAGACACGGAATGTCGTTTGTGATGACAAGTGATGAGCATAAAACAGGAACAGATCGTGTGGCGGAGGTGGCGGAGAAGTATGCTGCAGATTTTTATGTAAATATACAGGGTGATGAACCACTGGTTTCTCCTGATACAATCGAACTTGCGATACAACCGGCAATCAGCAACGCTGATTTTGACGCAATCAATCTTATGACTGAAATAAGAGATATTTCAGATTTAGTGAATTCTACGATTCCCAAGGTGGTTGTAAATATAAGAAACGAGGCGATATTCTTTTCCAGATCTCCTATTCCTTATCCCAAGAGTGAGAGGCCAAAATACTATAAACAAGTGTGTGTTTATGTGTTTAAGAGAAACGCCCTAAGGAGGTTTGTGTCCCTTGAGCGAGGGCCTATTGAGCGATCGGAGGATATAGAAATGCTCAGATTTCTTGAAGATAGAATGACGGTAAAAATGGTAGAGGTTCGGGATGATTCCGTAGCAGTAGATACAGCCGCAGACCTTGAGGTTGTAAAAAATATTTTAGCAAATAGAAAGAAATTGAAATGATCTGTGCTTTTGGTGAAATAATGCTGAGAATTTCTCCATGTGATAAGGGGGAGAAAATAATCAGTGCGACTAATTTCAGGATAGAACCTGGTGGGAGTGAATCGAATGTTGCGATTGCTCTTTCAAACCTTGGGAATAAGGTATGTTTTTTAACTAAACTTTCTAATAGCCCTTTAGGTAATAAAATCCTAAAATACTTGAAAAGTTTTAACGTGGACACATCCTATGTAATCTGGAGTGATGTAAGGTCCGGTTTATATTGGACGGAAAACGGAGTTAGTGTTAGGCCTTCTAATGTTATATATGATAGAGAATTATCGGCTTTTTCTCTAATGGAGTCAAATGAGATTGATAGTGATATCTTTGGCCCTGAAATTGAATGGTTTCATGTTTCAGGTATAACCCCTGCTATTTCTGAAAAATCATGTACGCTTTTAATGGAGACCTTAAACTCTCTTAGTGCAGAGACGAAGGTGTCTGTAGATCTAAATTATAGAGGAAAGTTGTGGAATTGGCTGAGTAACGATTCAGAAAAAAATGTATACAAAATAATGAAAGATGTCTGCGACAGGGCTTTTCTTATAACGGGAAATGAAACAGATTTCCAGGACTCTCTAGGATACGACCTAAATAGAGATGGACAATATAGTGAAATAGGTGAAAGAGCGTTCCATGAATTTAAGAACCTCAAATATATTGGGATTAGTCATAGACAATCACATTCAGCAAGTGTTAATACGTGGTCTGGATTTTTATTTTGCAGGCAGGAAGATGCAATAAGCACCTTCTCTTCCAGAAAATATGAAATAACGGATATTGTTGATAGAGTTGGGACAGGTGATAGTTTTACTGCTGGAATAATTCATGGATTACTCAATCATGGAAATGATTTTCAGTACGTAATTGATCTGGCATCTGCGCTTTCTGCGCTTAACCATACGACGAGGGGAGATACATCTGAATTTAATTTGGAAGAAGTTGAGCAGGTAATGAAATCAGGTAGTAGTGGAAGGATAATCAGGTAGTGGAGTGATATATGGGAAAAAGATAAGAAATTTTATATGAATTCATAAAATGAAGACTATATATATTTCATTAAGAGAAGAAGTCAAGCCCTCTATTTTCAAAGCGCATAATATTTCACAATGGTTCTATTTTTCACCAAATTATTTAAGTTTTCATTTACTGAAGAGTCACTGCACTTCGTCTGAAAGCTATTTTGATATTGGAGAAATCCTTCAGGATAAAGCGTGTGATCTGAAGAACTCTTATATCGAATTAATCGGGCAACTGGGGATCAGATATTCCAAAAAGTATCCTTTGGCATGGTGGACCTCCTTGGTCGCTGAACGTAATGAAATGTCGTCTCACGCATTTCTAAATGTTTGTTACTATAATATTTTTTCTGATATCTACGAGAATGATAGTCTTCAGGATAGCAGCTTAATAGTTGTAGAGAGTATAGCCCTATACCATCTGATCATAAAACAATTGAGAAAGAGGCATAAGGTTGTAACAATTGGCAAGCCATATTTTCTTACATGGACCTTTCTTCGCCCAAAAATTGCCGTCGTACATAGAATCATTAAATTTGTTTCATGGATATTTTTGAGGAGATTTAAGCAGATACCAAATCTTTCTTCTTCAGGTGCGAAGAAAATATTTATAAGAACATGGGTTTCGGATAATACAATCTCAGCGTCTGGAGAATTACAGGATACATACTTTCCGGGACTCTATGAATACCTTGAAAGAAATGGTTATGAGATTATTGTTATCCCTAACTTTTATAATCTTACTTTGTCTGGTAAGGATATCCAGAAGAGGATTAACAAATGCAAGTACCAGTTCTTCATTCCTGAAAATTATTTAATGTGGAAGGATTACTTCAATGTTTTTTGTATACTGATGTATCAGGCGGCCATTTCTCGTTTTGATAATGTAGAGCATAACGGCAAGGATATCTCAAATATTCTCACAGAGACTCAAAGATCAGGTATTTTCTTCCCGTATACATTTATTGCACAGGCATCCGCCTTGAGACATCTTTCTCAAATAGACCTTAAGATTAAATCCTTTATTTATACATTTGAGAATATGTTCTCTGAAAAACCCATAAGCTATGCAATTAAGGAGTATTTTTCCGGTGTAGAATCTATTGGTTTCCAACATAGTGTTTTGTATCCATTGCAGACATGTTTTTGCCCGGCATCACAAGAATGGAAGGATATGCCGTTGCCTGACAGGATTGTCTGCTCAGGAAGGTTTTTTTTAGATATTTATATTAAACATGGAGCTCCCAGGGACCAGCTTGTCTTAGGGCCGGCTTTACGCTTTAGAAATTTAATCTCAAATTGTGAAGAGAGCCAGGGAGATTCTTCTTTGCCGGTATTTCAAGAAAACAATATACTGATCGTTTTTCCTCTTGCAGAATCAGATGCATTGGAACTGGCAATTAAATCGTCTGAGGCCATTAAGCTTTTGGCAGATGTTGGAGAATTAAAGATTGGGCTGAAACTCCACCCAATGATGTCAGTTAGCAAATTAAGCATTATTGAGTCGTTTTTTAGTGATATTCAGTGTGATATGGAAATTATTGATAAGACCATGGATGAGATATTGCCTCAATATTCCCTACTAATAACAATGGCATCAGGGGTGATATTTGATGGTATGATAAAAGGTCTACCGGTAATCCGTGTCGGACGTTCAAACAGCTTAAACTTTGATCCTGCAGATTTTATCACAAATAAATCTTATGCTTTCAAGGCACAGACTGTGGAACAGTTAAATAAGCTGATTTGTAAATTGATCATTTTAGATGATGAAGAGAGGTTGAGAATTCTTAATTATGGAAAGCAATTTGTAAAGGAGTCTTTTACGCCAGTTAACGAGGATACTTTACAACCGTTTATAAGTGTGAATTGAAAATAAAAAAATTATATCTGTTTTGCTGATAACAAATGAATGTTTTTGGGGATGACGAGTCCGTATTAGTAGTTGGTGGCACGGGGTTCATCGGTGCACATTTAGTCAATAAATGTTTAAATGATACACCGTTTGTTACGTGCCTTAACCTGGAAGGATCGGGGAGTAGTAGATTATTCTTACCTGATGTTGAATATCTTCAAGCGGATGTGAGTAATAAAAAACAACTTGAATCTGCTCTCTATGGCAGGTCATTTAGTTATGTTATTAATCTAAGTGGCTATATTGATCATACAAATTATTTTAGTGGTGGAAGGAAGACGATTGAAACCCACTTTGCAGGACTCTTAAACTTGATTGACTGTCTCGACAGAGACGCATTAAAAGGCTTTGTTCAAATTGGTAGTAGTGATGAATATGGCAATTTGCCGTCACCTATAGGAGAAACAGTAAGAGAGATGCCTATTTCTCCCTACTCTCTTGCAAAGGTTGCAGCAACACAATTTATACAGATGCTTTCTCGAACAGAAGAGTTTCCGGGTGTTGTTCTGAGGCTTTTCCTGGTTTATGGTCCGGGACAGGATAATAAAAGATTTCTACCACAGATAATTAAAGGATGTCTTAAGGATGAGAGTTTTAAGACATCAGAAGGGAAACAGTTAAGAGATTTCTGCTATATTGATGATATAGTTGACGCCATAATGAAGGCAGCTATTTTACCAGAGGCAAGGGGGCAAGTTATTAATGTTGCATCCGGAACTCCTGTCTCTATAAGAAGTACAATTGAAAAAGTTATCTATTTGATTGGAAATGGTAAACCCTGTTTCGGAGGCCATCCGTATAGAGTTGGTGAAAGCATGCAGCTATATGCTGATATTAGTCTTGCCAGACAGTTACTGGGTTGGGAACCAGGCATAACTCAGGAGGATGGATTAAAAGAGACAATAAAATATTATAAGGAGCAATTGGAAAATGAATGACGTTGTTATTTTCTGTGGTGGCAAAGGTACACGTTTAAGTGAAGAGACTATAGAGAAACCTAAGCCAATGGTAGAGATTGGCGGGAAGCCAATTTTATGGCATATTATGAAGCACTACTCTTCTTATGGATGCCATAGGTTCATTCTGGCATTAGGATACAAGGGTGAGTACATTAAAAACTATTTGTACAATTACCGGATACTTTCCACTAACTTTACCCTTGAAATGTATCCTGACAAAGGTCCTCAGATACATGATGCCAGTGATGAATCTCACTGGGAGGTTACCTTTATTGATACAGGTTTGAATACATTAAAAGGGGGCAGGGTAAAACGGCTTGAAAAATATATTAAGAGTGATAATTTCCATTTAACATATGGCGATGGTATAGGCACTGTTGATATTAACCGTTTAGAGCAGCTTCATCTGAAGCATGGAGGGATTGGTACCGTCACTGGTGTGCATCCACCGTCAAGATTTGGAGAGATGGTGATACAGGGAGATAAAGTAAAACAATTTGAGGAGAAATCGCAATTAAGTACTGGTATTATTAATGGCGGTTTCTTTATGTTCAACAAAAAAATATTTGACTATCTAACCCCAGATGAGGGATGTGATTTTGAGTTTGGTCCTCTTCAAAAACTGGCTTCAGAAGGTGAGCTGAGAGTGTACAAGCATGATGGTTTCTGGCAGTGTATGGATACCATTAGGGAAAGAGATTATCTTAGCAGACTATGGGATTCTGGTAATCCTCCATGGAAGAGATGGTGATGAAGCTTGAAGCAAAAAACTGTTAAATATTACCGTATATATTGTCGTACTGCGTAAGCACAAATATCCATGCCGGAAGTATCTGTGATCATTAACTGCTTTAATGGAGGAAAATTTTTAAGGGAAGCAATAGATAGCGTTTATGAGCAAACATACGATGACTGGGAGATTATATTCTGGGATAATGCGTCAACTGACAATAGTGCTGAGATTATCAAAGGCTATGATGAAAGGATAAGGTATTATAAAAGTGATAAAACATATCTATTGGGGAAGGCCAGGAACCTTGCATTCAAACAGGCGAGGGGTAAGTTTATTGCCATACTCGATACTGATGACATCTGGCTTCCACAAAAATTGAAAAAACAGATTCCTCTTTTTGTCAAGAACCCGGAACTGGGTATGATTTACAGTGATTCAGTGTTTTTCGATCATGCCGGTGACAAATATAATATGCACAGATATAACAGGCCTCAACGGGGAAATGCTTTTGGAGAGCTCCTGGTTGATAATTTTGTGTCTACTGAAACAATGATATATAGAAGATCCGCTTTAGAGAGTATGGATTATATCTTTGATGATAATTTTACAATGGTAATGGATTATGATCTGTCATTAAGGGTCGCATATTTTTTTGAGTTTGATTACGTTTGCGAACCACTTTCAAGATGGAGGATTCATCCTGGTAGCGAGTCAAGCAGGAAAAGGTTTCTCATTGTAGATGAAAACTTGATGATGATAGACAAGCTTATCAAAGAATTACCTGATATAGAAAGAATGTTTGGTGATGAGATTACGATCTTTAAAAAGAGCTTGGATTATCAATTTGCCCTGAAAAAGTGGTTTCTCGGTGATAGAAGGGGAGCACGGAAGGGATTAAGACCGTATTTGATGAGTAAGAAATTCTTGATTACTTACTTTCTGACAGCTATTTGTTCTTATAATAATTTTGAGAGTATTAAGACAAGGATAAAGAAATTACAGTACAAAGCTATAGACAACTAGTGATACTGAAACTAGTGATGATCTTGATCCTATTAAAGAGGAAATAAATAATGATGCGATCGTTTGGTGACGTTTACCGTAATAAGAGAATATTGATTACAGGACACACTGGATTTAAAGGGTCATGGCTGAGTACATGGCTTCTTGAGCTGGGGGCGGAGGTTAATGGGTTTTCCTTGGATGTGCCGACTAACCCTTCCAACTTTGAAGTTCTGGGCCTTAAGAAACGGTTAAAACATATAACTGGAGATGTTAGAAACTTAAAGCAATTAGAAAAAGCTTTTGACCGGGTAAAGCCGGAGATCGTTTTCCATCTGGCCGCACAGGCCATTACGCGCCAATCCTATGAAGACCCGCAAGCGACTCTCTTTACTAACGCAGGTGGAACTGTAAATGTTCTGGAATGCATCAGGAGGTCAGGTTCTGTTTCCGCAGCTGTTTTCATTACCAGTGACAAATGTTATCAAAATGTTGAATGGATATGGGGATATCGTGAAAACGACAGACTGGGTGGTGATGACCCTTACAGTGCCTCTAAAGCGTGTGCGGAGATAACGTGCCAATCCTATATTAAGTCTTTTTTCCAAAAAAGAAATTCTCCACGTGTCTCAACCGCAAGGGCAGGTAATGTGATCGGTGGAGGAGATTGGGCTATAGATCGAATAATTCCCGACTGCCTCAGGGCATTTTCTAAAAAGAAGAAATTAGAGATAAGGAGTCCGTCTTCCACTCGACCATGGCAGCATGTGCTTGAACCATTGAGTGGTTATCTGTGGTTGGGTGCCAACCTATATAAGAACAACAAGATAGTATCAGGCGAGTCGTTTAATTTTGGACCGCAGAATATTGAAAGCTGGACAGTTAAGGCCCTTATAACGGAATTTGTTAAAAGATGGGGTCATGGCAAGTGGTCTGCATCCGTGAAAAGAAGTTCTGACAAAAAAGAAGCAACCCTCTTGAAGCTTAACTGTGACAAGGCATTGGCTAGATTAAAGTGGCAAGCTATTCTTTCTTTTAGTGATACGGTTAGATTAACGGCTGATTGGTATAAGGCATATAGTGAATCTGAAGATGATATGTATGGTTTGACCGTTGGGCAGATTGAAGAATATACGGAATTCGCCGTAATTAAGAAGTTAGCCTGGTCAAAGTGAATTTGATAACATGATAGATGGTGTTTATATCACTGAGTTAAAGCAGCTTGTAGATGAACGTGGAAAGGTTATGCATATGCTGAGAGTTGATTCCTCACTTTTTTCACGGTTTGGGGAAATATATTTTTCAGTTATTAATCCGGGCGTAGTTAAAGCGTGGAAAAAGCATTCTGACATGACGCAGCATATTGCAGTCCCTGTCGGAAGGGTAAGGTTGGTCATATACGATGATCGTAGAGATTCAAGAACGTACGGATCACTTGTAAATGTAGAAACGGGTGAAGATATGTACTTACTTGCCAGAATTCCTCCTCTTGTATGGTATGGATTTAAGAATATATCCCCGACATCCTCACTTATTGCCAACTGTACCGATTTACCACATAGCCCTGAAGAAGTGGAGCAAATTGACTCTTTTGATAAAAGAGTACCATTTGATTGGGATTCAATTTAGTTAACGGTTTAAACTATTCTGCATTAAATTGTCACAAATATGATGAGGATCGACTCTCCTTTACACTTCCCTTGAGAAACTCTGTATTAAATAACTTCGCAAATATATACTTTTATGGCTATGGAAGAACTGCTTTAGAATTTGGATATGCATTAATTGGCCTGAAAAAAGGAGATGAAATACTTTATCCTGAGTATATTTGTGATGTCACGCTTGTTCCTGTAAAAAGATTAGGTCTGACTGTGAAATTCTATCCGGTTGATGATGGGTTAAGGCCAGAACTTGACGAGGTAAGGAAACTAATAACCACAAAAACAAGGGCTTTTTTGTCAGTAGATTACTTTGGATTTCATCAGCCTTTTAATGCGATCAGGGCGTTTTGCAGAGAGAATGATATATACTATGTCGAAGATAATGCGCATGGGTTTCTGAGCTGTTATAATGAGGAGCCACTGGGCAGTTTTGGGGATATATCTATAGTTAGTCCCAGAAAAACCTTCGATACTTTTAACGGTGCTGCGCTTGTTATTAACAATCGGGAGTTGTTGCCACCACCAAAACAAATTCCGGAGGATTATTTCAAACGTGGGCTCTTGAGAGAGAGAGATTTGGTTAAAAGATTCAAGGTGTTCAAATGGCATATAGAGAGAAAGCTTGGAAGAAAACTCTTTAAAAGAAAATTTAATTCTCCACAGCATGGATCTACTCAGGATGAAGACCTTCCCTATTTAATAGATAGCTTGTCGCTTGAAAAAATCAGAAAGGCCAATCATGCGGAAGAGATTGGACGGAGGCGTAGAAAGTACTTAAATTGGTTAGCGTTCTCTAAAGACCATGATGATTTATTGCCATTGTTTACATCTCTTCCTGATGGAGTGTGTCCACTGGCAGCTCCTTTTTTAACACGTAATAGAGATAAATGGTTAAAGTGGGGAGATGAAAAGGGCTTGAATGTTTCTACATGGCCAACTCTGCCCGTTGAGGTAAGCAGGAATGGCAACAGCAAGGCCGTCAAGCTATGGGAAAAACTGCTTCTTTTTCCATTGGTATAGAAAAAATTGTATACTTCTAATGTACGGCATTTCTTAATGAGCAAATAAATACATACTTCATTCAGTGAATATTTCAGTACTACAGACTTTTGAGGAGATCCAGCATGTATGGAATGAGTTTGAGAAGACTTCAGATTACTACGGCTTCCAGACATACAAGTGGTTATATAATTGGTATAATACAGTTGGGGAGAAGGTGGGTATAAAGCTGTGTCTCGTTAGGGTAGAGACTTCAGAGGGGGAACCTCTGATGCTATTACCTTTAGGGATACAAAAGAAATATGGCGTACAATGCCTGCAATGGTTGGGAGGGCTTGTTACTGATTATCATGCTCCTTTGCTGGGAAGGAGGCTCTCTGGTTTAGTAGACTCTGTGAAGTTCTGCCACTTATGGGAACAGATTAAGGAGGTATTGCCATATTTTGATGTAGTGCATTTTGAAAAACAACCGGAGTGGATTTGCAATCAGTATAACCCTTTCCTGCATCTGGATTGCTGGCCGTTTCATGAAAAAAGTTATGCCGCTACTTTAGACGATTCTTGGGAGAGCTTTAATAAGTCAAAGACGAGGAAAAATATATGCGCAGACTCTCGTAGGCAAAAGAGAAGGCTTGCAGAAATAGGGGACTTACAATTTAGAGTTGTTAGAGAATACCACGATATTGAACTACTTACTAGTAAGATGATCGAACAGAAAATCAGAAGATATCAGGAAACAGGGGTTAGAAATCTGTTTGAAGATGAAAAATACAGGAGTTTCTATCTCAACACGGCAAAGGAACTGGTACAAACCGGCATTGTCCATGTTTCCGGGTTGTTTCTAGACGATACCATTATTGCGGCTCATTGGGGCTTGGTATTTCGTGATCGCTTCTACTATTTAATGCCATCTTTTGAGGGCGGTTCATGGGCAAAATATTCTCCTGGACGTTTATTGCAGGAACATTTGATTAAATGGTGTTTTGACAGCGACATTAAGGTTTTTGATTTTACTGTTGGTGATGATAGTTACAAGTATAATTGGGCTGACAAGGAGATGAAATTGTATGAGTATATCGAGCCGGTAAGCTTTAAGGGAAGACAGTATATCTTGCTTACTAACATTAGACAGTATCTAAAAAAATATTCACATCTATTAAATGGTCTTAGAAAAGCAAAGAACACTTTAAAAAATAGCTTACTGGTCAAAGGAGCTATTAATAAGTGAAAAGTGAATATACTGGTTAAAGATACGATTATAGAACTGTTTTATTGGCTTGGAAACTTGTCGTTGACGCGGAAATTAATGAATCCTTGTCGAGGTCAAGCCGCAATAGTTACATACCACAGAGTTTTGCCTTCTCACAAGATCAAAACAAGCAACAGTCCGAATAGAGGGCTGATAGTTACAACCGAACGTTTTGATCAACAGATGCGGTATCTTTCAGAAAAATATCATATGATTCCAATAGATGAGCTTCCAAATCAATTAACAAGCTCTTCTGATTTTGCCGTAGCAGTAACTTTTGATGATGGGTATAAGGACAACTTGACTTATGCATTACCAATTCTTAAGAAATACAATGTCCCGGCAACAATATACATTGCTACTCGCTTTCAAGAAGGAGATTGCCGGATGTGGTGGTACGAATTAGAGGAACTATGTGATAGTCATACTTCTATAACGTTTACCGCTAAAGGAAAAAACTACGATTTCAGCATGCATGATCGAATTCAAAAAAAATGTTGTTTTCGTAAAATCCATAATTTGCTCCAGTCGTTACCAGAAAATGAGCAAGAAACGTTAATGGATACAATTCGTCAAGGAAGAAAGCCAAAACACTACGAAAATTATTGTCTTACCTGGGATGAGATTAGGCAGCTTGATGGAGAGCCGCTAATTACTATAGGCGCTCACACGCATTCTCACGTAAATATGAAGAAACTTTCTATTGATGAACTGGAAAAGGAGATATTGAAGGGCAATCTATTATTAGAGGAGCATTTGGGCCATTCTATAGACCATTTTGCATATCCTTACGGAACTTTAAATGAAGCTGGTAGTAGGGAATATTCTTTTGTTGCTGCAAAGGGTTTTAAAACTGCAGTGACAAATATGTGTGATAGCATGAAGAACGATTCTCAGAATTTTTGCTTACCTCGTTATTCCGTACTGGAGAGGGATGATTCTTTCAAATTAGATATTAAGTTGTCCGGGTGGAATGCATTTTGGAAATACCAGTTGTAATATGAAAAAAGGATGGATGAAATGATTAGGCCTCAATGAATTGCTTGATGACAGCTTTTATGTTTTGTCATACAGACGTCAGAGCTCTGCAAACTATTGTATGAACATACAAAAGGATGGGCTTGGGTCATTGGCATAATGACTTTCTTTGGTAAATAGCAGACAGGCGTTGTTTTCATCGTGTGTGCTGGTTATTTCGTGATTATGACACAGAAAAACAAATTAAATATTATGGAGATTAGTTGTAGAAGTGATATCGGTGGTGGGCCGGAGCAGCTCTTCAAAATTATTTCAAACTTGAGGAGTGTTTTTAACTTCTATTGTGCATGTCCAGATCAGGAACCTTACTACAATAAGATAACCAATGAGGGTGTGCCGATTTTCAAGTTACCTCATAGAAGATTTGAAATAAAATCTTTTCTTAGGTTATTGAAATGGACAAAAATTAACAATATTATGATAGTTCATTCGCACGGTAGAGGTGCAGGCGTTTATGCAAGATTATTGAAACTCTTTAATAAGCGACTGAAAGTAGTACACAATTTCCATGGTATACATATAGAAAAAAAGGGTTTGGCGTTGGTTGTTGCAAGGCTACTGGGACGACTGACAAATAAATTTGTATTGGTGTCAGAATCGGAGTTACAGATTGCTGTGAGTTATGGATTAGCTAACTCTTCAAAAAGTATTTTAATTGAAAATGGAATACAGATAGAAGATGGAAAATGCATAGATAATGAAGAATCGCCAGTGCCAGATATCTTTCGTGAAAGTATTCCATCAGGCAGTTTTGTCATAGGTATGCTTTCACGCTTTGATATTATAAAGAATATACCTTATGCAATAAGAAGTCTTTCATCCTATATAAAAAGCCATAACAATGTATTTCTCGTAATAGGAGGAGATGGAGAGGCTCGCAGTGAGATTGAACATACAATCAGTGAATACAATTTACAGAATAAAGTAATACTATTGGGGTTTGTCAAAAATATTAAACGTTTTTTTTCGCTTATCGATGTTTATCTGAATACATCACTTGGTGAGGCTTTTGGTTTTTCAACTGTTGAGGCAATGAACTATGGAGTACCTGTTGTTGCCAGTAATGTTTATGGGAATTCTGATGTGATCAAAGACAACAATACCGGTTTATTATTTCCTCTGGATAAACCGGTGTTGCTAGTGGAAAAAATTAATGATTTAAGGAGAGATAAAAACATATGTGACCGTCTGTCTAAAAATGCTTTTGAAAGTGTCAAAAAGCGTTTTGACTTGAATAGAACGATAAATGAAATGAGAGAACTGTACCTTCTCTTTACACCTGACACGTGGAAAAGAAGAAAGATGCGAATCGGTATAAATGCTTCAAAGATTTTTGAAGTACATACGGGTGTTGGTCGGTATACCTCTAATCTGTGTAGCTCTGTATTAAAAACTGGCAGGAAAAATGATTATTATTTCTATACACCTGGCATGAGGGGTAATACTGCAGTGGCCGAAGCAGAAGGAACCCTTTTGGAGAAACCAGTGATATCCAAACAAAATAATATGCTGAGAATCCTATGGGAACAAATGGTTTTACCAATTTATTCAAGAAAGGATGGACTTGATTTGTTTCATTATACGGATCATGCTTTATCCTTATTATTTAGAAAATGTCCGATTATTATTACTGTTCATGATATTGCGTATCTTCGTTTGCCCAATTTATTGAATACATCAAGGAAAATTTATAAAAAAAACATATTACAAATTTCGATTAAGAAAGCGGATGTTATTATTGCGGACTCCTATGCAACAAAGAAAGATATTATTGAATATTTTGGTATTAGAGAGGAGAAAATAAGGGTCATTCACCTTGGTGTTGAGAGTCGGTTTTGTCCTATTGAAAATGTGGATGAATTCAGATTAGAAAATAGTCTACCTTCAAAAATGATTTTGAATGTTGGTACGTTGGAGCCAAGAAAGAATGTTGTTTCTTTAATAAAAGCCTTTAAGAAATTAAGAGAAAAAGGTTTTAAAGACTATAAATTAGTTATAGCAGGTGAAAGAGGATGGCTTTATGAAGAAATATTTAAAGAAGTTGGCCATAGTGATCTGAAGCAGGATATATTGTTTTTGGGCGTGGTTGCAGATGAGGACTTGCCTATGTTATATAATTGTGCTGAAATATTTGTATATCCAACACTCTATGAGGGATTTGGTTTGCCTCCTCTGGAAGCGATGGCTTGTGGCACACCAGTAATCACATCAAATACATCTTCTCTACCAGAAGTAATTGGTGATGCCGGAATCATGGTAGATCCTACTGACATCAACTCATTATGTGAAAGTATGTATATTTTACTGACAGATAAAGAATTGTGGAATCGTATGAGCAACATGGGACGTGAAAGATCTAGAATGTTTTCGTGGGAGAAAACTTCAAAGAAGATATTGAAGGTATATGATGAAGTTCTTTCAATGTCTGTTTCGTGAAGCTAGAAAGATATTTTTTTGGGTGAAAGGGCTTGCTCGTCACGAAAACTGACAGAATATTATGCTGTAGTCTATTTCATTATAGATTAACGGATGGTGCCAATCCACCAAACTGATTTACTGGTGCATACTCCAATTTTCCTCTGGACAAGGCAGTTAAGTGTTTATAAAATAAACACCCTGCGATTTGAGTATATCATAAATAGTATACTTAATAGTATGCATATATAAATATAGTATATCTCGTGCTCTGGACTGGTTGCAACTTCAAGATCTTTTCTCTGAGGCTAGGGAGTTTAGTTACAGGGTGAAATATGACTCTTTAGGTTACACATCTCTATAGGAGAATGTAACTGACAAGGCGGAGCTCCATCTACACAACCTTTAATCTCCTCGTTTTAGACATTCAGTTATGTCCAACTGTCAAATGTATACGTTATTAGTAGCATTCATCTAGTCTCAGCCAATGATTATTGACCGCATTTTATTCACATGTTCAATATATAATGGCAAATAGTAAAATAACAAATAGTCAAGAACAAACACCTATCCTTCAAAGAAAAGAACTTACTGACTATAATATCCTTAAAACCATAGAGAGTGACTCCACAGTTTCACAAAGAGGGCTTTCTTCTCAAATGCAGATAAATGTAGCATCAGTAAATTTTGCCCTGAAACGCCTGATCAAGAGGGGCTTTATCAGGATGGTAGGTGTAAATCCAAGCCGCATTCGGTACCATATTACACCTGAAGGGATTAGGAAAAAAACACAGTTAGCCTATAGGTTCTTCGGTAGGAACTTTCATTTTTATAGAGAAATAAGGAATGACATAGAATCCAGGATTGTAAAGGTTACTAATCGTCCAGATACGAAGGTAGCCATTTATGGTGTAGGTGAGCTTTCAGAGATTACGTACATGGTGGTGTCGTTGATGAAATGTAGATTTGTAGGATTCTTTCTTGACGGTTCTAAGATTACGAACGAAGAAATATTTGGTCATCAGGTGCAAAAGCTAGAATCTCTTAAGAAAATGCAACCGTGTCTATTACTGATTACAGATGATGTCTCTGAAGACATAAAGAATATCGACACACTGAATTTACTGAATTATTATTAAAGGGTTTTATTGAATCAGTACTCTAGTTTAAAACTATGCACTTTCAGTCTAGATTGGTTAAGTTTACTAGAAAAATCTTATGCAGTTCGAAAGATCTAAGTTAAGGGTTTTACCACTGAACAACCGCACTCATGATATAGATATCTCCGCAATAAGAGAGCTTGGTAACAACTCATTTACACATCCATCATTGAACAGGGTAGCTGAAGATATCAAGGCGGCTAGACAGGCAGGAAAGGCGACTACTTTAATGATTGGAGCACATGTTATCAGATCTGGTGTTCAGAAATACCTGATAGACTTGTTGGAGATGGGTTACATTTCATGTATAGCAATGAACGGTGGTAGTATGATTCACGATTTTGAATTTGCCCTTATTGGTGCAACAACTGAAAATGTTGCAAGGTACATAAGGGAAGGGCAATTTGGATTGTGGGAAGAGACTGGTCAGATAAATGATATTATTAATCAGGCATTTCGAAAAGAAAATACAATTGGTATGGGAGAGGCCGTGGGCAAAGCTATTGAAGAAGGTGAATTTCCCAATAAAGACATTAGCCTTTTAGCGGCATGTTACCGCTTAAACATCCCGGTGACCATTCATGTAGGTATTGGTTATGATATTATACATGAGCATCCAAATTGTGATGGTGCTGCTACAGGAGAGACATCCTATCGTGACTTCTTAAGGTTAACGAAGATTATGGATAAAATAGAAGGCGGTGTGGTGATGAATTTTGGTAGTGCCGTAATGGCTCCAGAAGTCTTTTTAAAATCTCTTAGTATGGCAAGGAACATTGCATATCAGGAAGGAAGAACTATCAAACATTTTACTACTTTAGTCTGCGATCTCCATGATCTTCCCGAAGATTTCAAGGAAGAGCCATCTAAAGATAGTGCTGCCTACTATTTCAGACCCTGGAAAACAATGCTTGTCAGAACAGTGGCAGATGGAGGAGAAAGCTATTATGTCAAGGGAAGACATTCTGAAACTATTCCGGCTCTGTGGGCGGCTATAAATGACGCGGAGAAGCCACGGATTACACATATCAACGCAGATAATAATACAAAAAAGGGTTCATTTCTGTCTGAGAAATCTGTGGATGATATGAAATGAAGGTTGTTGAACTTGAAGAACTGAAGCAGGAAATTTACATTCTGAAATCTGAAGGTAAGAAGATTGTTCATTGTCACGGATGTTTTGATCTTATGCATCCGGGGCATATTAAATATTTTCAGGCAGCGAAGAAGATGGGAGATATTCTTGTTGTAACAGTTACTCCAGATGCTTATGTTGATAAGGGATCGGACCGGCCAGTCTTCAAACAGGACTTGAGAGCAGAATCTATAGCTGCTTTGGAATGTGTCGATTATGTTGCTGTTAACAAATGGCCGACTGCCGAAGAGACTTTAAGGTTATTAAGACCGAATATATACGTTAAAGGACAGGAATTTGAGAACTTAGAAGATAAAACTGGAAAGATTCAAAAAGAGTTTGAAGTAGTAAAGGAAATTAGTGCTGAATTAAAATATACCCATGAGATAGTGTTTTCTTCGACTGAATTATTGAATAAATATAAAAGTGAAACAAAAAGTTAAAAACAAAATATTATTGTTGGATGAACTTATAGAAAAAGTAAAGTCACTTCAATTGGAAGGAAAGGTTGTTGTCCAGAGTCATGGGACTTTTGATCTCATTCATCCGGGTATTATAAAGCACCTTAATGAGGCGAAGGAGCGGGGAAATGTGCTAATTGTTACTGTGATAAAAGACAAGGATGTGAGAAAGGGGCCTGAAAGGCCTATTTTTCCGGAAAATTTTAGGCTTGAAAATGTTTCGTCATTAGAGCAGGTTAACTACTGCTGTCTTGTGGATGATGAGACTCCCTTTGAATGCGTAAAAAGGATAAAACCTGATTACTTTGCTAAAGGCCGCAAATATGCGGAACGTGATCGATCGATTCATAGCAAGATTTTTGATAAGGAAAGGGAGTTGTTTTTTGGTAAATGCGAAATACATGAAACGGATGGTTTTTCATTCAGTTCCTCCCATATAATAAATAATTTTTTAGACATATACCCAGAAGAGACCAAGAGTTTCTTAAGAGCATTCTCTAAAAAATACAGTTTTCATGATATTGTGAGAAGATTGGATAATTTGAGAGATCTAAAAGTTTTGCTTATAGGAGATGGAATTATAGATGAATATTATTATTGTAAATCAATGGGCAAATCACCAAAGTCACAGCTGATTGTTAACAAATATGTGACTCATGAAGTGTTTGCCGGAGGTGCCTTTGCCATTGCGAACCATGTGGCTGGGTTATGTGATAAGGTTCAGTTGGTAACTTTGTTAGGAAGGGAGGATTCGAGAGAAACTTTTGTTTCCAATAATCTTAGATCAAACGTGGGTGTAAAATTCTTTTACAGAGATGACGGTCCTTCCGTTGTAAAAAGAAGGTATATAAACCAATATCAGGAACAAAAGATATTCGAAATTAATTATATAAATGATAATAACATCTCTGGAAAATTTGAGTCAGAGGTTGTTGATTACTTAGAATCTGTGATACACGAATATGACCTGGTGTTAGTATCTGATTTCGGACATGGATTTATTACTAATAATCTAATACAGAAAATTGAGGAGTTTCCAACAAAATTGGCGGTAAATGCGCAAACTAATGGAGCCAACTCTGGATACAACCTGATTACAAAATACAATAAAACAAATTTTATATGTTTAGATGACCCAGAGGCAAGGTTGGCTACCCAGGAAAAATATTCCGAGATAGAGTATGTTGCGAAAAAGCTCTTAAATGATATAGACACGGATTATCTCATTGTAACAGTTGGCGGCAGCGGTTCCTTATGTATTAACAGAAAAGGTGAAATAAATCGAACGCCGGCATTTGCCGTAAAGGTGGTTGATATTATAGGTGCCGGAGACGCATTCTTCTCACTTTCATCACTGTGTTTTGCGATGGAGATGCCAATGGATTTGGTTTCATTCTTCGGAAATGTGATAGGGGCATTATCAGTTCAAATCGTAGGTAACAAAAGATCGGTGGAAGGGCATGAAATCAAAGAATTTATACATTCTCTTATGGAACAGGAAGAACGATGAAAGAATATGCTAAAAACTATTATGACCATCTTGCAAACTTGATGAATCTTGTCAAGTTTACTAGTAAAAAAAAGAGTAATATTGATTTCTATGCTGGTATAGAAATGGCTTGTACTCTCATCTTATCACAGGCAAATTCGGGTCGTAAGCTTATGTTTATAGGTAACGGTGCCAGTGCTTCAATATCAAGTCATATGGCAATAGATTTTTCCAAAAATGTTGGGATCAGGGCACTTGCTTTTAATGACAGTGCGTTGCTGACTTGCATAGGCAATGATTATGGATATAAACATGTCTTTGAAAAACCAATTGAGATGTTTGCCGATAAAGGTGACATATTGTTTGCAATTAGTAGTTCTGGCGAGTCAGAGAATATTCTGAAAGGTGTATATATAGCAAAGTCAAAGGGGTGTAGTGTAATAACTCTTTCCGGCTTTAAAGACGATAATCCTCTCTCTTCAGCAGGAGACATTAATTTTTATGTTCCTGCTCAAGAATATGGTCCTGTTGAGGTAATCCATCATTCCATTTGCCACTGTATTTTAAATACAATTGTTAGTCACAAAGAAGTACAAGGATAAAGAATAAAGCTGTTAATAAACCAACGATTGTTACAACCGGAGTTGGCAAGTTCTTTTGATATCATTAAATCAGCAAGTAGTGGGTTTTTTGCCGGCATTAAACTAAAACGAAGCAGTGTAATATGAACAACAAATTAGAGTTAGATGGAAATAAATTGTTACATCATATTCCAGCTATCAATAGGTGGAAACAGGAGGAATTAGTATATCCTATTATGGTAGAAATAAGTCCTGTTGGTTACTGTAATCAAAAATGTATCTTCTGTGCTTATGATTACCTTAAGAGCCAGAAAACAGTATTGAAGAGAGAACGATTATTAGAAGTTTTGGATGAATTTGCCTATCTAGGAGTAAAAAGCGTCTTTTTCTCAGGAGAGGGTGAACCGCTTCTACATCCAGATTTAGCTGAGTTCATAAACCATGCAAAAAAAAATGGTCTGGAGTGTGCCTTAAATACTAATGGAATAGCCTTGACCAAAAACGTAGGTGATAATATTTTGAAAGATTTAAGCTGGATACGATTTAGTATAAATGCGGGAACCAATGAAAGCTATCAGCGGATACATAGAGCCGGTAAGGGGTCGTTTGGATGTATATTACAAAACCTTGAAAATGCAGTACATACGAAATTGAAAAATAATTTGGGTGTTACTCTTGGTGTACAGTTAGTCTATATTGGCCAACCACTTGAAGAAATACAGAAACTTGTTCATATACTAAAGAGTATTGGCATTGACTACTTTACTGTTAAGATGTTTAACAAGCACCCTTTAATCTCTTTCAAGCCTGAAGGTGAAATGTTGAGTTACGAAGAATTACGGAAGATTGAGGCATTATCAGAGAATAATTTCTATGTTTTAGTGAGGCAGCATTTTTCACCCACAGAGAATGGACGTGCGTATAAACGTTGTTATGGTCTGGACTTTTTTGCTGAATTGCAGAGTGATGGACACTTCTGCCCATGTGGACCTTTATTAGGGATCAAAAAATATAATTATGGCAATATATATGAGAATTCCTTTGAGGAAATTTGGACAGGTAAATTACGTCAGGAAATCTTGGAGCGGATGGAATGTACAATTAATACTGCGGAATGTATGGGGAACTGCAGGTTAAACAGCATTAATAACTTGCTATGGAGCATTAAGCACGAACCATTCCATGTAAATTTTATTTAGGTTAAGGTGTGATGGAGATTAATCAATTATTTTTAGACGGGCACAAACTTATTCATCATCTTGATGTCGTTGAAGATTTCATGAAAGGTAAAACAATCGTTCCGATTCATGCTGAAATCAGTCCTACAAGCCTATGTAATCAAAACTGCAGATTTTGCTATCGGGATTTTGACGGACATAAATCACAAAGTTTATCCCGCGAAGTTTTCTTAGGCCTTATCCGGTCCTTAGCTGAGGTAGGAGTAAAGAGTGTTCTCCTTGCTGGAGATGGAGAGCCGCTCATGAATGAATATACTCCGGATGCAATTGTCTTGGGACGAGAAATGGGTCTTGATATGGCACTTAACAGCAACGCTGTACTTTTAACGGAAGGAATAATCAAAAAGATACTGCCTTCTCTGACATGGATACGATTTAGTGTAATGTCACCGGAGATAGAAACGTATAAACAGATTCACGGAGTAAAAAAAGATCATTTGCGCGTTGCTATTGATAATATCAAAAAATGTGTTGAATTTAAGAGAGAGCATGGGCTAGATGTGACAATAGGAATTCAGCAGGTGCTTTTAAGGGAAAATGCTACTCAGGTATTCCAAGAGGCTCAAATGGCCAAGACTATCGGTGTTGATTATTATGTTTTGAAGCCATTCAGCAAGCATAATGAAAATACCTATAGCACTGATGAGGACCTTCACATACAGTATCATGAAGAATTGCAAAAAGCAGAAAGGTTAACCGATGGTTCATTTAATTGTATTATACGATGGAACACTTTTGAAGATAAGGGTGTAAGAGATTATGAAAAGTGCTATGGTATTCCGTTTATTGCCCAAATAGGTGCTGACGGTGGATTCTATAGCTGTTGTCCTTTTTTTGGAATGAAAGAATTTTCGTTCGGCAATCTTTACGAAAAGAGTTTTGAAGAAATTCTACGCAGTGAAAGGCGAAAAGTTGTTATCAAAAACATAATTGATAATGTTAATGTTCATAAAGATTGTATGACATACTGTCGTCACCATCAGATCAATAAGTTTTTATGGACGTTAGAGAATTCACCTGCTCATCTAAATTTTATATAAGAGAATGAGTGTTTGCTGCATATGTGAAAGTGATCAGTATAATCGTGAATACCGTATATATAATGGTTATCAATTGTGCAAATGCAACAGGTGTTCGCTAGTATATCTTGATGGAAGAATAAACCCTGAGGAATTCATTGCAGACGCTAAAGAGGGGCTGCATTCTGAAAATAAGCAGACCGAATATTGGAGTTTTCCGGAAATGTACCATAGGTATCTTTTTGTTTTTGATAATTTTTTCAAGGAACGTTTAACAAGATGTCTCAGATACAATAAAAATATAAATACAATGTTTGATATCGGTGCTGGGTACGGATTCTGGATGGATTATTGCCGCAGACAAGGAATTGAGGTTAAGGGAATTGAGATTTCCGAAGAAGCAGTTAATTATGGTAAAGAAAAAATGTATTTGGATATTGAAAAAACGTCATTAGAAGACTTTAACTTTTATAGTCAATATGCTTTGTATAATCTATGTGATGTGCTTGAACATTTGAAAAACCCTAACAGAGATTTAAGAATTATTCATAATGCTATGAAGCCTGAGTCTCTTCTGTTTGTTCAGGTACCAGATGTTTTGGGTTTTAAAATACCAATTAATCATAATATGGGACTACCACATCACATATGGCAGTTTAACTTTAAAACATTAAAAATATTATTGGAAAAAAATGGATTTTATGTTCTTAAGAAATGGCATGGTATTCAAGGTGTCATAGGGTGCTATGAAAGAAATGAAGTTAATATATTCCTGAAATCAAAATGGTTATTTGCAAAAACATTTAATTTAGGGAATAGATTAATGGTTCTTTGTAAAGCCGTGACATGAGACAATAAAACAGAATGCTTATTTTATTGTTTCCAAAAGACGTTTTACAATAAAGGATTTCAATACAATATTAAGTTATGCTGTTTCCATTTTCTTAATGTGGCATTTCCTGATTATCTGTTCAGTTTTTTGTGAATTGTAGTAATCAATTAGGTGAAATCAAGATCAGTACTATTTTTTGGTGTATATTCTTTTATAAGTCGTCAAGTGGACCAAATTGGTGCAGGTGGCTTTCTAATTCTTTTAGGAAAAGCTTATACATTACTGACATTACTTATAACCTTCCTGCTTATTCCATTAATTCTAACTGTACGTATAGTACGACCTCTTATTTTGATTCGCTTTGGAAGGCTCAGAAGTTATAGAATAGGTCATTTCTCTGCGAATACCGAATACTATCTGTGTAATAAGGAATTGAGTGTGCACAAGAGAACTTTTGATTTGTTTTACTGTATCCCCCCTGTTTGTAATATACAATTAAAGAAAATGTATGGTCGCATAATTAACATTTCTCGTTTTAATGCATTGTTGTATAGATGTAATCGCATGTTGCCTGGATATAAAGATCATGAGGTTCCTTTGGGGGAATGGAGGGATGTAAATAATTTATTAGAGCGTACTAAACCACATATCTCTTTTACCAATGAAGAAGAGCGCAGAGGTAGAGATGCACTGTGTGGTATTGGTCTGAGTGATAGTGCTGATTTTATTCTCTTTCATGCAAGAGATAGTGAGTACCTGGACAGTTTTCTTACGAAACGCCCACGTAATCATTGGAGATATCATGACTATCGTGATTCTAATATAAATAATTATCTTGCTGCCGCTGAAGCGTTGGCAGAGAGAGGGTATTATGCGTTTAGAATGGGAGCCATAGTCAAGGGTGCATTAGACACTGCGAACCCTAAAATTGTTGATTATGCAATTAAGTACAGGACCGACTTTTTGGATATTTATCTGTTGAATAAATGCAAGTTCTTTCTTGGCGCTTTTTCAGGTATTACTAATTCCGCGTATGATCTTTTCAGAAAACCTATTGCATGTGTGAACACTACTCATATAGAACATATGTGGACATGGCATCCAAACGTGTTACATATACCCAAAAAACATTGGTTGAGAGATGAACATCGTTTTATGACATTCCATGAAATATTTGAATCTGGAGTGGGCCGATATATGTACGCACGGCAGTACGAAGAAGACGGGATCGAGCTTATCGAGAATACCCCGGAAGAGATTGAGTCACTAGCAATCGAAATGGATGAGCGGCTTAAGGGTACCTGGCACACAACTTACGAAGATGAAGAACTGCAAAAGAGGTTTTGGGATGTTTTCCCAAAGAGTGAGTTGCATGGGGAAATAAAATCTAGGATTGGATCAGAATTCTTACGTGAAAATCGTGACATGCTTTATTAGCTTCCAATTATTTATAACAATGTAGCTAAAATGAAGATTCAAGAGTTTGCTATTGATATGCAGCTGGTTAATGTTGCCGAAAAAGGGGACTTGCGTAATATGGCTGATTACCCCTATGGGATGGCTGTTATAGCCGGCTATCTAAGAGAAAAAGGTTTTGATGTGTTAATGTGTCAATACCCAAAATGGATAAAAGGAGATTATCTAAACAGGATTTTAGATAATCCTGCTTACTTATACGGTTTTCAGGTAAATTTCGAGAATTATACTGAAATTAAGGATCTTGTCGCAATAATTAAGGAAAGTAACCCAAGAGGAAAAATCATATTTGGTGGGCCATTTGTTATAAGTTTATATGAGGATCTTCTTAAAAATGATCCAGATTTAGATGCAATTGTTTTAGGAGAAGGGGAATTTACAATTGCCGAACTAATAAAACTATTGAAGGAAGATTCTCCAGATTGGAGATTTATTAGCGGTGTAGCCTGGCTTGATGAGAATAATAAGGTGGTCATGAATCCGCATAGGCCGGTTATTCAAGATTTAGACAAAATGCCTTTTGCGGCTAGAGATGGAGTAAGGCAGGGAGACTTCGATTCGGAGGGGAAGTACATGCATGATGTTCGTATAACAACTTCTCGGGGATGTACATCAAATTGCACTTTTTGTGCAGTTAATGTAAATTCCAGGTTGCAAAAGGGCAAAAGATGGCGAGGGCGCAGTCCAGTTAACGTGGCAGATGAAATACAAGAACTTGTTGAGAAGTACAATGTCAAGTTGTTAAATCTTCAAGATAGCGCCTTTGAAGATCCTGGAACTTTAGGCTTAAAGCGTAACAGGGAATTGTGTGAGGAAATTCTGAAACGTAATTTGGGGATTTCTATGAAAGTCTATTATAGGGCACACAGTATTAAAGGTGATCCAGAAAGCATAGAGCTTTATAAACTATACAAGGAGGCTGGGGTTGATGTTGTCATTATTGGGGCAGAGGCAGGGTCGGATTACGAGCTTGAGATTTATGGGAAAACTGCCCGCTTGGAAGATAACTACCGTAGCTTTAAGGTATTGCAGGGCCTTGATCTTTTCTTCGTCCACATTGGTTTTATAATGTTTGGCCCCTATTCTACACTGTCGACGCTTCGGGACAATATCCATTTCTTATATAATAATCAATTGTGTTTTTATTATTATCACTTAAGTTCTATTCTCCTACTTACACCAGGCACAGCTGCTCATGATAGCATAAAACGTGAGGGACGTTTACTTCCAGGAAATAATTATTGGGAAATCCCTAACTATGAATATACAAATCCACATATTTTGAGATTGGCTCAGCACTATCAAGATTTAAGGGAGAGGTATTTACATCTAGATATCGGAGGCACACTAGTGATTAATGCATCAAATATCATTTCACGACTAAAAAATAAGATGAACGAAAAAGTTGTTGCTGAGTGTAAAGAAGAAATAGATATGTTTGAGAAAATATTTTCTAAAAAGAGAAACGAACTTAACGAGCTTGGATATCATAGTTTTACCGAGAATCTTGATCTGATTGAGAAGGAAGGGTTAAGAGCTGATTTAATGTGCGCCTCTGAACCTTACTTTGGGAGAAGATGGGGAGATGTAATCTTGGAGATTCAGCAAGCATATCAGGAGCTTATTGATAGTATTCAGTCAAAAGGTTTTGGTCTGGGAGGCTTGATTTATAATGCAGAGTTTAGTTCTCTGTTACGTAACACATAGTTCTCTGCCATGTAGACAAGGTACTCTATCGGATTAGTCAGGGACTTTTCCCGCAAATTTGCAATAATGTCAAAAGGTTAAATTGCTGTTCCTTCGTTGTGACCATAATTAGTTCATTGAATTCAAAAATTGATAGTTTGAAGAATGTATTTAAAAAGTATAGTATTTTATGCTTTTTAGGATCCTTTATAATAAGATTGAAGAGGAATATATTATTTGAAAACTATTCAAAAGCTTTCAATATCAGGCGCTGGATTGGTTGGTATCTCCTATGTTTAATGGTGCATTTCTTTCCCAGATATGCCTATCTGTTTTCGGTTAGGAGAGAGATCCCTACTAAATCAACTCGTTTTTATGAGAAACAAAACCCATTAGATGATTTTGAGATTCAGATGGATATTTCAGACACATTGCCTGAGATGGAAGAGATAAATATTGTTTTAAAAGGAACAAGTTTTAGCAGGGAACGCTTGTCATCTTTGAAACCTCCAATTTTTTTAGTTAACTGGGTCAATGACGAAGGTCGCGTTTCAGAACCAGTTCCATTTACTAAAGGAGAAGGTGTTTTTTATGTTACTGGCGGAAACCAGACGATAGCTTGGTGGATGAATAGGGAAGGCAGGACACCTATAATCTTGATTCAATATGCTCGGTTTAACAAAAAGGGAGAAATGGTAAAGAACGAGTTAGAGCTTAGTGATGATGTAAAGGATATATTCCCTGATTCAGAAAATTATAGAATAGTGGTCTCTCATTGTTCTAACCATCCTTTCCCGCAAATGAGTGCAGTAGTGTGTATAGCAGCATTATGCAAGCTGGCTAAAAAAGTCAATATTTATGGATGGGACCAATATTTAGATTTTGAACCGATAAAACATGGATACTGGAAGGTTCTTTTCGGGTTGACCAGTCCAAGGCCAAAATCACGTCCACCACTGGCTTGCCGTGTAGAACAAGCCCTGTGGAATTATCATTATGCATATCGTCTGGATAAACTCCAGAATTTGAATATTGAAGGCCGTATTACTCAATTAAAACATCATCCAAGATTTATGAATAAAATAAACAAAGTGTTCCATAATGATTAAGTGTTATACTGCACTAAGAATGGCAATTATGCCCCTTTCTTCACTTATTGTTTGCCCTCAAACACATAGGATACAATTGACTCCTAGGTGCTACATTTCCTCGTTAAATTCAGCATTGAATAATAGATCCTTAACTAGATAGGTAAGTATGAATAAATTCAAAGTTTTATTTCTCTATCCGAATTTGATGCTACAGACAGGTTTTCCTCTAGCAGTATGTATCTTGTCAGCTGTATTAAAAAAAGAGGGCTTTGAAGTGGCATTATTTGACACAACATTTTACAGAACAGAGAGTGTAACGTCTGATGAAGCGAGAATGGAAAACCTTCAGATAAAGCCATTCGATTTGGGTGAGAGATTTAAGCATCTTAGAAGCAAAGAACAAATGTTTGAGGACCTTGCAATAAAGGTTGAAAAGTACAAACCTGATTTGATCGCCATGTCAATATTGGAAGATGTGTACCCTTTGTCTGTAGAGATGCTCAAGGAAATAGAATATTGCAATATACCAGTAATTGCAGGAGGTGTTTTCCCTACCTTTGCTCCTGAGGTTGTGATAACTCAAAAGGCGGTTACAATGGTGTGCATTGGAGAAGGAGAAGACGCACTTGTTGAAGTGTGTCATAAGCTTGCAAATCATGAGGATGTTTCAATGGTTAAGAATCTCTGGGTGAAGAAGGAGGGGAAAATAATAAAAAACAAAATCCGTTCTCTGAGAAATCTTAATATTAATCCATTGCCTGATTATTCAATATTTGACAAAGATAGATTTTTTAAGCCTATGAAAGGTAAACTGTGCAAGATGGCACCAATCGAAACACATAGAGGCTGCCCTTTCTCGTGTGCTTTCTGTAATTCGGGGTCACAGAAAAATTTATATAGAGAGGGAACTGGAGAGAACTTTCTCAGGATTAAAGATGTAGGAATAATTTATGATGAAATAAACATGTTGGTTGCTAATTATGGCGTTGAGTATATATATTTCCCGGCAGATACTTTTTTGGCTATGAGTGATGACTATTTTCATGAATTTGTTAGTATGTATAGGAAAATTGCGTTGCCGTTTTATTGTCAGACAAGAGCTGAAACTCTAACTGAAGAGAGAGTCAAAAATCTTAATAGAATAGGGTGTCATAGCCTTTCGATTGGGATTGAACACGGAAATGAAGACTTCAGATATAAGGTTCTTAACAGAAAGGTTGCAAACAAGCTTTTTGTTGAGAGGATTGGGCTGTTGGAAAACACTGAGATAATGGTGACAGTCAATAATATGATGGGTTTCCCGGATGAAACGAGAGAGCTTGCATTTGACACAATTAAATTAAATAGAAAACTAAATGTTTACGCACAGAATGCCTATTTTTTTACTCCTTATCATGGAACACCGTTGCGAGAATATTGCATAAAGTGTGGATACATTTCTAATGATTCACAAACAATCAATATTACGAAAAACACAACACTGAATATGCCTCAATTTCCAGCTGATGAGATAAGAGGTCTGATCAGAACATTTACTCTTTATGTTAGATTTCCAGAAGATAGATATGATGAAATAAAAGTTGCTGAGAAATTTGATGAGGAAGGCAACTCTATGTTCAGAAAAATACAGAAAGAGTTTTGGGATAATTATTTTAAGTAAGCATTGAGACCGTTCTACGGAGGTCTTGATCTAATAAACAAAAACATTGTTTCGAATTATGATCGATGGAGTCTGTGCAATCATTAAAGTGTCGATATTTATGAACACAGTATCACTGTTAGTGTTTACTGAGTCATGTAAACACTAATGAGACATTCGTTAATACTCATGTAAGGAAGGAGTGCATATTGAGAGTCGTTGCTTTCGTACCATCTAAATTAAACAGTGAAAGGTTGCCGAGAAAGAATGTCCTTCCTCTTAACGGTATACCACTTGTAAACTATGTTTTGCGTACGCTTAATAATGTAGAGATAATTGATGATATAGTAGTTTTTGCTTCAGAATCTTCGATAACAGAGTATATTGAGAAGGATTTAAAATTCACATTTATGAAACGCCCCGCTTACCTAGATACAAATGAAGCAACGGTTCAAGATTTTATTGGAGAATTTTTGAAGCAAATAAAGTCGGAAATAGTAGTATTAATACATATTACTTCACCTTTTATCAAGCCAGAAACAGTATCAGAGTGCATACATAATGTAATTTTCGGAAAGTACGATTCTGCATTTACTGCACTTGAAATTAGAGGATTCGCATGGTATGAGGAGAGACCATTGAATTACTCTTTTGAAAAACCTTATCCTCGCACCCAGGATCTGGAGCCTATACTATTTGAGCAGGGAGGACTTTATGCGTTTAGACGTGAAATTTTTGAAAGCAGCAGTAGAAGGATTGCAACAAATCCTTTCATAAAAATAGTAAACAAATTTGAGGGACATGATATTGATACGCATGACGATTTTCAGATGGCTAACTTAATGATAGAAAGAAAGTTAGTGTAAGATTGTGTCCTTAGGACTGTAGAACTTATGTATACTAACCTTAATAACATTGTAGAAATACTGGATTGTACAACTCGTGATGGTGGGTATCTCACTAACTGGTATTTGAGAGAAGGATTGCTCGTGAAATTTATCGTGCTATTTCAATAACTGGTGTTGATTATTTTGAAGTTGGGCTATCAGCCCTGAACCATTCGGTTAGAGGAGATGCCTCTCTGTTCAGAGTTAGTGATGTGGAACACATGCTTAACAATAAAGGAAGCAGGATAGTAAGATAACACAATTACAAGATTATACAAGCCATGAGTAACTGCAAAGTTTTTAGAAGGAAGGCAGAATTGAATAAATTTACAATAGAGAGACCGGTATAGAATGCACTATACACCGTCGCTCAGTTTCACATTATGTGCAAAAGCCAAATAATACAAGGAGATAATGTATGTTAAAGATTATGATAAGACTTATGCTATCCATGATCTATCGGCTAGGAAAAATTCCATTGTTGAGGGAAACAGGTGCATTAGGATTATTGAATCATTTATTAGAATTACTGTATCATCTAGACAGTATTAAAAAGAATACGTATAAGCTATGCAAAATACAATATGAAGGCATTGAGTTTGAAATGATTGGAATGCGTACTGATTTTGATGAATCAATCAAACTATACGGAGCATATGAACCATTGCTAGTTGATAAATTACTTAAGATAGTTTCAACAAATGATATCGTATTTGATATAGGTTGTGCTGAAGGATTTTTTAGTATTTGTGCTTCAATACTTAATAAAAACCCTAGGAATATACATGCGTTTGACATATGTGCTCCAAGAGGCAGAATTTTTAAGAAGAATTTCCGAAGAATATTCAACATGAAAAAGGATTACAAGCAAGTTTGTGTATCAAATGTTAATGCATCAAATGGTGTTGAGGAGTTAACAATTAACCAATATGTTGCTGATAACGATTTGGATGTAAGTAAGATAAAACTTATCAAAATTGATGTTGAAGGAGCTGAAGAAAAAGTATTGCAGGGAATGGATGGGTCTGTGTTGGGTACCTCTGATTTGTTAATTGAAATTCATCCTGGTGCGATAGAAAGAAGATTTAATGGTTGTGCTGATACAATTGCAGATTTGATTTATGGTTCGGGTTATAAAGTTGAACTGGCAAACATTCGTGGTGAGCACAGAGGAGGGATTGCTTTCCCTTGGAGAACTGTACAGAAAGAAGAATTTCTTGCTATTTACAAAGATTTTGTAGAAACTGATCCACCTAATTTTGCAATTCATGCTTATAAATAGCTTGTCAGGAATTGATATGCCTTCCAATAAAACCTACAAAGTATGAAACAACAATGTTCGACATAATACTGACATTTTCCATCTCCAGGCTAGATTCGTATTACCTGAATATCGTTAAAGAACTTTCCAATAAGTTTTCAATTGGCATGTATATGGGCAAATTCTCGGACAAAGCCAGGATTAAGAATAGCAATACCGATCGTTTGTTTCTTAGCAAATGTGAAGAACTTGGTGCTTCTATTCTTAAGGAAGGAAAATATGCTTGTAAGCTTTTGTTAGTAAATCAGAATACTGTTGGCACGGAAGACCGAATGGTTTATCTAATGGAACATATAAGTTATGAAAATGTAATAGTAACGCAGCTTTTCAGTCAGGGCAAAGGGAGCTTGGAGAATATGAAAAGGTTTCGTATGAAAAAATTATGGGTTTATGAAAGAAAAGTATTGGAGGGGATGCTTAAAGATGAAAAGCAAGAAGATGCTGCGAATGGTATTGAAATTACAGACATTGAATTCCCTTATAGGAAATATCCGGCATTAGACTTTTCTGGCTTAGAGATTGATTACTTAATTGCCATGCCTACAAAAGTATTTCGCAGGGACAAAGCCAATGAAGCGAAATTGCTCCAAAATATGAAAAGATTATTGAAATCAATGCCAAAAGAAAAGACAGTTTATGTCAAACAGCATAATGCCAAAGATATTGAAAGTGGATCAATGATATATTCAATGCAAAGTAAATATGCATTATTTGTAAAATATGTATACTTTTTTTTGAAAACAGGAATAAAAAAAATTCTTATGCGTAAGGCAAAATGGTCGGATGCAATCAACGATATCAGAATAACAAATGCTAGAATGTTTATAGAAAAAAGGTCAAGGTTGTTGTCTGAAATAACAAAATACCATAACTTTAATATTGAGCTTTTCTTGCCCTTTGTAAGGGATGGGATTATTACAGGAATAAGCAGTTGTATATTCCACTCCTTTCTTAACAGATTGCCGGTCTATAATTGTGATGATCAGCCATTCACAGTTGAATCTCCAAATTATAATAGCTACAAAAGTTTTTACATTCCCTCTTGCAATGGTAGATTAGAATTTGATCCTGCAAATTTCGACTTAGTAAGAGGATGTCAGAGTAAACACGACATGATAGATTTTATAAAAGAAGAATTGAGTAGAGAATGAGAAACGGATAAAAAATGATGAAGCATTTATCTCTTAAATTACTGCTTACTGCAAGAGATCCGGGTACCGCAAACAATATGGTCCAGATTGCAAAGACCGCCTACGAGTCAGATAAATTTGATATTGCGTTCTTTGCGGATGAGCCGGCATATTCGATAGTACAGAGAGAAAGAATTCCGGTAGAAAGATTTCATGCTGGATATGTATTGTCGAGAAATGATTCAGGAGTAGATGGTTTGCATAAAGAGGCTATTGAAACTATTAGAAAAGTACGACCTGACGTTATTCTTGCAGGAACATCTGGGGAGGGAGAAGGTATCGATGAAGCATTGCTGGCAAATTCTCGAAATATCCCTTCATATCTTATTCAGGATTTCTGGGGGAGGGTAAACAAACTCTTGGGGGAGAATAACACAACTTATTTTGTCATTGATGAAGAGGCCGCTCGATTGAGTCATGAACTTCATAGTGTAGAAACAATGGTAACCGGTATGCCTAAATATACGGGATATAGTAATATAGATTCAGTTTCTGTTCGAAAAAAGCTAAGGAATATATTATGCGACAAGCCTGATGAGAGAATAGTTACTTTTTTTGGACAAGACCAGTGGCATCTAAATGGATATTCCAGAACTCTGAGGAGATTTGCTGAGGCGGTTTTAGAACTGGACACACCCGTATCAGTCTTTTACCGTAAACATCCTAAGGAACCTGAAGACGGCATGATGCAGGTTTACAAAATTATGTCTTCTGTTGGAGTCGTCTGTAGGTCTGCATCAGAATTTACTACAGAGGAGTGGTTGGTTGTATCAGATATCGTATGCTGTGTTTGTTCAAACACCGGATACGATCAGATCATGATTAATCGTTTGTCTAAAGTGCCACTTGGATCAGTAGTATATTTAATGTGTGATCCGGAAATCATCAGCTGGTATAAGGATTCTAAGAGAATAGATTATTTGCCTCCGGCCCGGCAAAATCTTGCATTTTGTGTTGAACATCCAGAAGAGATAGGGCTGGTTTTAAGGAAAGCGCTGTTGCCTGAAGCACAGCAACAACAGTGGTTAAAGATTCAGGAATCAATTCCAGCGCCTCACCATGTATCAACTAATATTTTGAATATTATATATCGATCAGTCAGTGAAAGTGTGTGTAGCATTAAATGAGAGAAAAACGGTATTAATGTTACAGTTATACTTCGACTGGTAACAAGAAAGTTTTTGTATACCGTGGTATTTAACCTGCAGGTTTTTTGATTACAATCGTTTGTGAGGAAAATAATAAATGCTGCCAGATATTCTTAAGGAACACTGCTTCACGGACATTAACAAAACAAGGAGAAGTGACTTTATCGAGGCAGAGCTTTCACACGTTAAAGATACAATTGAGAGGGTGGAGAAAGGACACGGTTGGAAGAGTGTTGATCTCTGTCCGCTCTGTGGATATAAGCAGTCTGAACTTGAATTAGAGAAAATGGGAACAGTAATAGTGAAATGCCTTCAATGTGATCTTCGATACTCAACAAAAATCCCCAGGAATCTGGATGATATTTATAAAGACAAAAGTTATGTACTGGGAACAAAGACGGATGATAAGGACCACTTTTTATATAGACGAAACCGTTTTGGCAAGGAAAGAGTAAAGATTTTAGAAGAGACCTGCGGCCCCTTAAAAGAAAAGAAACTTTTAGATATTGGTTGCGGAAATGGGTTTTTCTTAGACGCGGCTAAAGATCATTTTGGTTGCTGTGTTGGTATTGATGCTTCTGATGATAATCGTGAAAAGGCCCAAAGGAATACGGGTTTACGGATTCATAGTGAGCCACTGGACAAGATCCCTGATAAGGAATTTGATGTTATTACCGCATTTAACGTCTTGGAGCATGTGGAACACCCCCTTGAATTTGTTCGTAGTGCATGTGATCTGCTACGCTCCGGTGGATATCTTTTTCTATACTCGCCAAACTTTAATAGCTTGAGTATAAAAGTATTAAGGGAATACTCTTTTCTGGTCGGAGGGGAGCATCTTACACTGTTTACCAGAGGGTCATTAGAGTATTTGGGAAAAATGTTAAATCTGGATATAGTATTTATTAAGACTTATGGCCTTGATATATTTGATATCATATCATTTCAGGAATATTCAGAAGAAGGAGAAAGTCTGCTTCTTGTTAAGTGGGCAAACGAATTGCAAGCTATTATAGATGCTGCTAATGCCGCTGATGGTTTGCGTGTAATGTTTAGAAAACCTCTCTAGATATTGATGTAAATGTTAATTTGCAAAGATATTGGAGACAATTTAATGAAAAGGACTTTGCAATGAAGGATCCAAACGATCTGGCTATATTCATGAATGTTAGAAAGAACAGCACTCGCTGTAAAAACAAGCTTCTTCGTGACTATGCGGATACTACTCTTTTTGATATTGCTTTAAAAAAAATATCGAAACTAAACTGGCCTGCGACGTACGTTGGTATTTACGAAGAGGAATTCAGGAGAAAAACTGAAGCCTCTTCTAACCTTACTATCATTAAACGGTCTCATGCTTCTGCCAATTCGCATGCAGATGTTAGAAAAATATTTGAATGTCTAAACGAAATTCCCCACAAGTGGGTTTTCTTTGTAAATCCATGTCACGCTCTTCTGAGAGTGGAGACCATCCAAAAGGCAATAAATACCTTTCTGGAAATTGATAACATATCAATGACCTCCGTTAAGCCTTTACCAGGTTGGTTTTATCTTCAGGATGGTACTTCGTTAAATAACCGAGAGTGTAAGACCGGAGTAAACAAGGATGATTATTTATATATAGTAGCTCACGCATTCCATTGCTACGAAAGAAAAATGCCGATAGAAAAAGGTAGGTATTGGGAGAATGTAAAGGGGGATCCATATCTGTTTCCTATTTCACATAATGAGGCATATGATGTGGATACTGAAGAAGACTTTCTTATATCAGAGGCTCTTTACCCAAAGTTTGGAGTTAAATATTAGTTGTTACCAGGTGCCTCAACCGCTGTTTAGAAAGGTGAAAGAATCGTTATTACACAGAGAATCAGTTGCTTAAGGAGAGTTTGTAACGGAAAATTGAATTTCTGGCATAACCGTCTGACAATATTAGATCTACATTTCTTAAAAAGTATCAGTACCTATGACTGCGTTTAAAGTATTACTCGTCTATCCTAATCCAAGGAAAATGTCTCTTATCCCCGTTTCCATGGCACTTTTTGCTACTCTGTTAAAGAATGAGGGGGTAACGGTTGATTTGTTTGATACAAGTTTCTATGAAAAGAAAGGTATGATTGACACTGATGAAGAAGCAGAGAAATATTTATATGTAGATCCTGGTACAGACAAATTTAAAAAAGTGGTAGGTTTAAATAAAGGAGATTATAGGGCTGACTTCCGTCAAAAAGTTAGGGAATTTCAGCCAGACTTGCTTGCAGTAACATGTGTTGAAAGTAGCTTCAAGTTTGCAATTTCTTTACTAAAAGAAGTGAGAGAAGAGAAAATATTAACAATTCTAGGCGGTGTATTTGCAACATTCTCACCGGAATATGCATTAAGTTGTGATGAAATAGATATAGTTTGCGTAGGAGAAGGTGAGGAAGCTTTAGTGGATTTAGTTAAAAAGCTTAGAAGTGGAGATGATTATTCGACAGTCAATAATTTATATATTAAAAAGAATGGACAAATAGTTAAAAATAAGATTGGCAGTCTTATTTCTTTGGATAAATTTCCTTTAGGTGATTTTAAGTTGTTCAATGAAAATAGATTTTACCGGGCTATGGCCGGAAAGATTTATAAAATGGCTCCTATTGAAACACATAGAGGATGTACGCATAGCTGTACTTTTTGCAATTCACCTTTACAAAATAAAATATATAAAGATGAGACAGGAGAGAGTTACTTTAGGGCCAAATCTATAAAAAATGTCTATAATGAAATAAAATATTTTGTTGAGAAATTTAATGTAGAATATTTGTTTTTTTGGGCAGATAACTTTTTTGTATACCCGTTAAAAACAATTGAAGAGTTTTGCGAAATGTATTCTGAGTTTAAGTTGCCTTTTTATTGTCAATCGTATCCAAATACTATTGATGATAGAAAGCTTGTCTTGCTTAAGAACGTAGGACTTCACAGATTAGGTGTCGGAATTGAGCAGGGAAATGAAGAGTTTAGAAAAAACGTTATCAAAAGGAATTACAGTAATTCATTAGCGGTTGAATCATTGCAATTATTAAAAAAACATGAAATACATTTCAGTACGAATAATATTATCGGTTTCCCGGATGAGACACCAGAGTTGGTCATGGATACCGTGGAATTGAATAGGGAGATAGAACCGGATGTAGCAAGCTGTTCGATATTTACACCTTTTAGAGGAACTCCTTTGAGAGAATTAGCGTTAAAAAAAGGATACCTGGAAGACTGGGATTTGTTGGCTCCAACTAATGCTGACATGTCGGTTCTGAACATGCCGCAGTTTACAAAGGAACAGATAGAAGGTAAAAGAAGGACTTTTGAATTATATATAAAATTTTCTAAAAATCGGTGGAAGGAAATAGCTTTAGCTGAAAAATTAACATCAGAAGGAGACAAAATATGGGAGAGTTTATCAGAAGAATATCATGAGTTATACGATGTTAATTGATAAAAATTACACTAATAATGTGTTTCTAACTCGGCAAGGTAACAATATTCTTTTTTTGAATGAGAAATTATGTGTGCCATTTACGGTATAATTAGCAACTGTTCAAATCCACAACACCAGTTAACAAAAATGAAGGAAGCGTTATTGCACAGAGGACCAGATGCTCAAGGAGAGTTTATTGACGGAAAATTGAGCTTTGGGCACAATCGTCTGGCGATATTAGACCTCACCTCAGCAGGCAATCAGCCAATGGTCCTGGACAAAGAAGGACTGGCTTTGGTTTATAATGGAGAAATCTATAATTATAAAGAATTAAAAGAAGACTTAGATCCAGAACGTTTCTTTTCACAGAGCGATACAGAAGTTCTTTTACATGCATATAAAAAATGGGGGAAGGGCTGTCTTAAATATTTGAATGGAATGTACTCTTTTGCTATATGGGACAGAAATAAACGTGAGTTGTTTTTAGCTCGAGATCGTTTTGGCATTAAACCTTTATATTATAGTGAACAACCGAACGGGTTCTATTTTGCTTCAGAACCTAAAGGACTGTTTGCCGTTGGAATTTCAAGAAAACCAAATATGAAAATTTGGAGCAATTATCTGTCTTATGGTGTTTATGAACATTCTGAGGAAACTTTTTTTCAGGAAGTGAAACAATTACGGCCTGGGTGTTATATGGTTGTCTCAGAATCGTGTTCTATTCAAATTAAGCGGTATTATGACCTTAGTGAGGCTGTGAATAAATTTGAAGAGAGAATAGATAACGAAGAGCAAGTTTGCGAGGAATACTATCCATTACTTCGTGATGCGGTGGAGATATGTTTTCGTTCTGATGTTCCTGTAGGATTTGCCGTTAGTGGTGGTTTAGACTCCTCAATATTGATTGAAATGGTGAGTCAGGTTTCTAATAGTAATAAACATATTAAAGCTTTTACTTATACCTGTGGTGATGCAAGATATGATGAAACACCCTGGGTACAGGAACTTCTTGCTGGAAAAGAACATCCTTTATTTATTTCGCAAACCAATGCTTCTTCAATTTCAGACCTGGTTGTACAGGTTTCACAAAATCAGGAAGAGCCTTTTGGTGGCTTTAATACGCTATGTCTGGCTGAACTGTGTAGACTTGCCAAACAAGAGAATGTAACCGTTCTTCTGGACGGAAATGGATTAGACGAACAATGGGCAGGATATGACTATTATGCTCAATCAACCTTGAGTCCTGAACAGTTTAATTCTGGTCCTGTGCAGAATAGCAAAACACCCTCTTGCCGCCCGGAATGTTTATCTCAGGATCTGGAACAAGAAGCGCTTCAACCCTCTTTTATTTGTTCATTTGATGACACGTTGGATAACTTACGTTACCGGGACCTTGTTTATACAAAAATCCCGAGAGCTTTACGTTTTTCTGATCGTGCCTCGATGATGCACTCCAGAGAAATAAGAGTGCCATTTTTAGATTATCGTTTGGTTGAATATAGTTTTAGGCTTTCGAAATCAATGTTGATTCATAATCAACAGCATAAATATATGCTGCGTCAAATGGTCGGAAACATCTTACCTCGATCGCTGGTTCAAGTTCCAAAACGGCCTTTGCATACACCACAACGTGAGTGGTTGGCACAAGAACTTTCTGGATTTGTTGAAGATATTATCTTTAGCCGTGTTTTTCGCGAATTAGGATGGTTTAATCTGTCCAAGGTAGAACGAGAATGGAAATCCTTTAAAGAAACTGATCCTGACAACTCTTTCTTTGTATGGCAATGGATCAGCGCTTATATGTTTGCGGCTCAAAATTAGAGAAATATTAAAATGAACAAACGAATACTTCCAGCATTAATTGCCCCCGAAGTTTCAATGTACCAGGCTTTGCAGGCAATAAGCGCTTCACCAACACGTGGTGGACCTTCTGGAATTGCTGTAGTTGTTGATATGGAAAACAAATTACTTGGAATTCTAACGGATGGAGATATTAGGCAATTGGTATTGAACAAAGCGGACTTGAATCAACCTGTGTCAAAATATATGAACTCAAATCCAATAACTGTCCAAAAAGGCCTTAAGAGTCTTGAGCTTGTCAGAACATTACTAAATTCACTTAGAAAACGAGATAATGAAAATGCTAGATCAAGGCCTTCCAAGCTTTGTGATTTGCCAAAGTTTATTATACTCGACGGTGACTATATTGAAGATGTCGTTTCTCCTGCGGAACTGTTTCAGAGCCATAACATTCTCCAGAAAAATGTTTGTGTTCTTGGTATGGGCTATGTAGGGCTTACTTTGTCAGCCGTGCTTGCAGATGAAGGTTTTTATGTTATGGGTATAGATACAGATCCAACGGTAAGAAGCTGTTTAAAAGACTCTACTGCACATTTTTTTGAGAATGGTCTTGATCCAATTATTAAAAAATATAATGGGACGTTATTTAATGTGGCAGACAAAATAGAAGACCAGGGTCACGATATCTATATTGTTGCAGTTGGTACACCCGTTGATAAGAACAATATTCCACAGCTGGATGATATCAAAGAGGTTCTGATGCAAGTTGCTGCTGTTCTCAAACATGATGATCTTGTTGTGTTACGTTCAACCGTTCCCCCCGGGTCATGCCGAAAAATAGCAATACCAATTCTGGAAGAGATTTCTGAGTTAAAAGCAGGTCAAGATTTTCACTTTGTTTTTGCACCGGAACGTACCTTAGAAGGAAAAGCTCTACAGGAATTGCGGAGTTTACCACAAGTGATAGGCGGCATAACGCAGGAATGTGTGAGTATGGCTTCAAATTTCTTTAGTGTTTTTGCTCCAACAATTATCCGTGTTGACTCTTTGGAAGCGGCAGAACTTGTTAAACTTATTAATAATACATTTCGCGATGTTAGTTTTGCATATAGTAATCAAATAGCTCTTTTATGCCATAAATTAGGTGTTGATACTGTTACAACTATTAATGCTGCGAATAAAGGCTATATTAGAAGTTCAGTTCCGGTTCCGTCTCCAGGTGTAGGTGGTTCGTGCCTTAAAAAGGACCCCTTTATTCTTCTTAATACAGCAAAAGAATTAGGAATAGATTTAAACTTGATACGCAAAGGGCGCGAGACTAATGAATTTATGACAATGCATATTGCAGAGATGGTCTTTAATTTCTTTATTGAACATAAAATCCCCTTAAATGCAAAAATTTTTCTGATTGGAATTGCTTTTAAAGGAGAACCGGAAACTTCCGATGTGCGAAATTCAACAAGTTTAGATCTGATTGAATGTTTATCGAGTATGAAAATGTCAAACGTAGTAGTTTATGACCCGGTTGTTACAAATGAAACGCTTGAAGACGTTAAATTAAAACCTACGACAGTTCAAGAAGGTTTTCGGGGCGCACATGCTACCTTAATAATGAATAACCATTTGTCATATTTAAAATTTAATATCTTTGAACTCTTGGAATTTATGGAAAAACCCGGTCTTTTTTTTGATGGTTGGCATATGTTCCAGCAGAATGATATTGAGTCAGCTTCAGGAATATTCTATCAGGGTCTGGGTACTAAAAGATATGATAGCGATATTGACTAATTTTGGTGCAGGTTTTGGCCCATTTGTACGAACGCTGGACCTGGCGAGAGAAATTAGAAGTGACTTAAAGAAAGAGCTGAGGGAATATATTGCTATTGTAGTCCCGTGGGTATATGGAGACACCCAAAAGAGAATAATTCAAGAAGAAGTTGCAAACAATACAGAACTCCTTAATAGTATTTTTTTATCCAAAGATTTGGGAGATTGTTTAAAGTCATTATTATTTAATGGTAATCATTTTAATCAAACCCTTACTGCTATAATCAATCAATATGAAAAGCAAAAGCAGAAACTGAATTCTCTCTTAAAATCAACACTACAGGTTGTTAATTTAGCAGACGAAGTAAAGTGGTTGGCTGGCAGCAGTATACGACTGGAAGTTAGTCGTAATCCAGTAATATCTACACCAATTGAATATGCATATTATACTTCAATTGGGTATTCTACTGAAACACTCCAACAATTATTGATAGAACAAGAGCTAGGATCGATTGACTATTCTCTGATTGAGAAAGCGTTGCCTTCAGTCCAAAAGCTAGAATCTGATTTTCGCATACATTTTCAACCAAAATTAAATTCATTGAGTTTCAAACAAGAGAGTTCTTCTTTATTTCCTTCTGAAGTAACAACTCCTCCTTTATTGAGAAAACCAGCCCATTGCTCTTTAAGTATTGACAAGGGGATCTATGTTTCTCTTTCAGGGATTTCTGGCCTTAATAGTCTTTATGAAGAAGCCATGCAATTACAAGTAAAGAAATATGCCAATTACAATTATGATGGTCTTTCTCCTGATTGTATACTGCCTCCCTCTGTGGTTTCGCATCACTCGATTACCGGCATTTTTGCCCGAGCAGCATGGAATACAATTTGGTTGTCTAATTTGACACAAACTCCTTTAATTTGTCCGGAATATACGGAGGGTGATAATCCTGAAATATTTTTTAATTTGAAAACTATTCAGAAATATGATCTGGCCTACACATGGAGAAGAGAAGAAAACTCACTATTGGATATCGTAAATAGTGTGGCTAAAGGAAAAGAAAAGACCATGAAAAAGGTTTATCGTGATATGAAAGAACAATTTGGGACACTTGACGGTATAGAATTCTGTTCAAAAAGAATTTCGGAGGATTTCTTAGAAGCACATGCTTGAAAATATTGGCATTATTCCGGCACGAGGTGGATCAAAAGGTGTTAAGTTAAAAAATCTGAGACTATTAAATAATATTCCTCTAATTGCATATGGGATTCTCTGCTCTATCAAATCACCTTCAATTACCATTACCATAGTTTCAACGGATAGTGAAAAGATTGCTGAGGTAGCGAAGTCCTATGGCGCAGAAGTTATTATGCGCCCACCGGAATTCTCAACAGATGAAGCACCTACCGAATTAGCCATGAAACATGTTGTGTCTACACTTGAAGACCGGGGGAAGCGCATTGGCAATATAGCACTGCTACAATGTACATGCCCATTCAGATTGGTCGCTGATGTGGAAAATGGTTTTGACCTTTTGGGAACAGGAAATGGGGATGCGGTTATGTCGGTATCATCGGTTCCTGATCATTTTCATCCTTATTGGATCAAAAAGATAACACCTGAAGGGTACTTAACCTCATTATACCATGAGAATGATATTTCGCATAACATTTTAGAAACAAAGCGTTATTGGAGGAGGCAGGATTTACCTGGAAAATACTATTGGAAAAATGGTGCTCTATATATCTTTTCCAGGGAGTCGTTGATGAAATATGGACATCGATACGGAACAAAATGCAGTCCATTGGTCATTGAGGGTGAACGTTTAGTTAATATTGATTCAGTAGAAGATTTCACGATTGCAGAAAAACTTATTTCCGAGAAGAATATAATATTGGATTTTTTAGATGAATAGAGGAACGTAATGCCACAAATCATTGTTGAAATGTGCCAAAATTATAATGGTGACCGTGAAATCCTAAGAAAAATGATCCACGCTGCCTGTGAGGCTGGCGCCGAGTATGCAAAAATCCAAACAATTCATTCTGATTATTTGACTAAACGTCCGGAATTTGAAGATGGCAGGATAGAAGATGGAATGGTTAAAGTTATCAAACGGCCATATCAGCCGGAATATGAACGCTTAAAAGCAATGGACATTGATATGGAAGACCATCGATGGTTTATTGAAGAGTGCCATCGCGCTGGTATTAAGGCAATGACAACCGTTTTTACTCGTGGTGCCGTTAAGGAGTTAGACCAAATGGATTGGGATGCGGTGAAAGTTGCCAGTTATGATTGTGCAAGCTTTCCACTCCTTAGGGATTTAAGAGATAATTTTGGCAGGATTTTCGTTTCTACCGGTGCAACATATAATGATGAGATTAAAGAAGCTGCAAGAGTTTTAAATGGCGTCGATTTTACTTTTCTCCATTGTGTAACAATCTATCCAACCCCTCTTGAGAAGCTTCAGCTTAATCGTATTGATTACCTGAAATCGTTTACTTCAAAGGTCGGTTTTAGTGATCATACTCTTGTTGCTCGTGATGGGATAAAAGCTTCTGTTGCTGCTTTATTGAAAGGAGCAAGTGTGATAGAGCGACATTTTACGGTTTTAGATTCAACACAGACAAAAGACGGCCCCGTCTCCATTACTCCGGATATGCTGAAGCAGCTGGTTAATCTTTCCAATTTAGAGTTTGCAGAACTGGAATTATATGTGAAACAAAACATTCCCGAATTTGAGCAGATGTTAGGAGATGATCAACATGATCTTTCGCATGAAGAATTACTGAATCGTAATTATTACCGTGGGCGTTTTGCTACAAAGCACAGCGACGGTAAATTTGTTTATAATTGGGAGGAAAAGTAATGGATAAATGGATAAGTGAAATGGCTCCTAATTTAGAAGGAAGTTTCTATGAAAAGGAGGCAATTAGGTATATAGAAAAGGCTTCTGTGTTGGGGACAGAGCCTGTACACGACTTATTACGTATTATAAGTTCTTTTAATGTTTACTATGGTAAAGAGGCGATAGAGAAATCCAATGCAGATCCTGTCCCGCTAATAATAAAACTACTTGATGAGAATACAGAATTTCTTCAAATAGCCAGTCAGAATTTTAATGATCTGAACTTGTCACATCCTCGTGATGAATTTGACACGGTTGAGCATGCGACAGGAGAACATTATGGGGAATTGTTTTCAGAGTTTGATGAATATCATTATTTTGAAGAACCTTACGAACTTTTACTTAGACGCTTTGAACGTAATAATGTACCTGTTTCAGATTTCAAGGGAAAGAAAGCATTAGATGCGGGATGTGGTGGGGGAAGGTATACAATTGCACTAAAGAAGCTGGGTTTTGCCGAGGTAGTAGGGGTTGATATTAGCGAGGTAGGTCTTGAAACTTGCAGGAAGCGTTTGGTGGAAAAAGGAATAGGTGGTGTTTTGTATAAAGAGGGTAATGTTTTGGAGCTTCCTTTTGGAGATGCTACATTTGATTTTGTTTTTTCAAATGGCGTTCTACATCATACAAAAGATATGGTGAAAGGCATACATGAACTTTTGCGAGTGTTAAAGCCGATGGGACAGGGTTTTTTGTACCTCATAGAAACCCCTGGAGGTCTTTATTGGGATGTTATTGAGATTTTACGATGTGTTCTCAGGAAAGTTGATTTTTCCTACGCTCGCACTGTTTTTAATCTCCTTGGTGTACCTGGCAATAGGAGGTTTTTTATCCTGGATCATATTATGGCGCCTATCAATATTCGCTCTACTTCTGAACAAATAGAAGGCATATTGAAAGATGCTGGATCCAAAAATATAAGGCGCTTAACGAGAGGGACTGATTTTGATCGAATTGAGAAAATTTACAATAAGGTGCCATATTCCGATATTAAATACGGAGTAGGTGAAAATAGATACTTTTTTGACAAGTCATAAACTAACATTGTCTTCTTAAAATGTTTCGAAGGAAATTAAATCGATAATATGTGATTGTCGGATGTATAGAAGATGAATGATTATATTGATATAAGGGCCCTGTATAGAAGGTTTATGAAGGATTAATAGAGGCTATATTTGTGAAAATAGGAGCAATTATTCAGGCTCGTATGTCGTCTCAAAGACTTCCAGGTAAGGTTCTCTGCGAAGTAAACGGCAAACCAATTCTACAGTATCTACTGGAGAGACTGGAAAGCTGCAAAGATCTGGATCTCATTGTGGTTGCAACTTCAAGAGATGAAACTGATGTGTCCATTGAAGAATTTTGTAAAGGATATGGGATTGAATGTTACCGTGGACCATTACTTAACGTTGCCGGAAGGTTCAAAGAGATTCTGGAAAGAGATAAGCTTGATATTTTTGTAAGAGTTAGTGGAGACAGTCCGTTATTGGATCCTTGCTTAATTGAGTATGGTATGGACATAATCTTAAATGGAAATTTTGACATTGTAACTAATGTTCTTCAAAGAACATACCCAATAGGACAATCTGTAGAGATAATACGTACTGATACTTACTGTACTGCTTATGAGCTTATGCAGGGCAAAGAAGAGTTAGAGCATGTTACAAAGTATTTCTACAAAAACAGAGATGAGTATAAAATATGCAATTTTGAGTCTGGAAAAGATTATGGAGGGATCAGGCTTGCTATTGATACTAAAGAAGATATGAATACTTTTAAGGGTATTGTTTCTAAAATGAAGAAACCACATTTGGAATATAAGCTGGAAGATATACTTAGTATATACAGAGACCAATTAGTAAAATGTTGAAAGTAGGTGTTATTGGTTTAGGTGTTGGTGAAAAGCATGTTGAAGGATACCTGCAACATGCAGATTGTGAAGTTGTTTCCCTGTGCGATCTCACAGATGAAAAACTTGCCATGGCTGGAGAAAAATATCCTGGCATGAAGATTGTGAGTGATGCAGGTGAAATACTTGAGGATCGGGAAATTGATGTTGTTTCTATTGCCAGTTACGATAATTATCACTATGAGCAGATTATTACTGCCTTAAATCAGGACAAACATGTGTTTGTTGAAAAACCGCTTTGCCTTAATATTCAAGAGGCACAGGATATCCGGAAATGTTTACGTGAGCATCCTGGCCTTAAGCTGTCTTCTAATCTGGTTTTGAGAACTTGCCCGAGATTTAAGCGTATCAGGGATGTATTTCATTCAGGAGCGATGGGGCGTTTGTTTTGCGTTGAAGGTGATTATTACTGGGGAAGAATACATAAGCTAACTCAAGGCTGGCGCAAGGATATGGATTTTTACTCTATTGTCTATGGAGCGGCACTTCATATGATTGATTTGATCCTGTGGACAACCGGTATGCGTCCAACAGAAGTAAAAGCCTATAGCAATAGGATTGCTACCGAAAACACACCATTGAGGCCTGATAGCTTTGCCTCCATTCTGATGAAATTCGAAGATGGTACAGTTGGCAAAGTGACTGGTAACGGAGGTTGTGTTCATCCACATTTCCACAGGCTGGCAGTGTTTGGCACTAGGAAAACAGCCATTCATGACATAACGGGTGCAAAATGGCTTAACACCAGCGATCCTAACGCAGATTTCATGGACATTACCGAGGAGTATCCTGCAAAAGAAAAAAGAGGAGAAGTGATCTCCAGCTTTGTTGATTACATACTTAATGATAATATTCAACCCATCGTACCCACCAATGATGTTTTTGATGGTATGTCCGTCTGTTTCGCAGCAGAGAAGGCAATGAATGAATCATGTGCCGTTAAGGTAAATTATATTTAAAGGAACTACTATAATGAGAAATATATCATTCGGAAAGCCAATTATTGGAGATGAGGAAAAACGCGCCGTTATGGAGGTCCTTAACGACCCTATTCTTGTGCATGGGCCACGTTCAAAAGAGTTTGAAAGTAATTTTGCTGCTTACACAAAGGCTGCCTATGCGGTATCAGTTTCTTCATGTACTGCGGCACTGCATCTCTCGTATTTTTATTATGGTTTAGGTGACGGTGATGAAGTTATTGTACCAGCAATGACACATACGGCAACAGCACATGCTGTAGAACTATGTGGGGCTAAGCCGGTTTTCGTAGATTCAGAAAGAGAGACCGGTAATATTGATATAGATCAGATTGAACCGGTAATTACAAAGCGAACAAAAGCAATTTCCATTGTTCATTATCTGGGCATGCCAGTTAATATGGATAGGATCAACGAAATAGCGAAGAAACATGATTTGTTTGTCGTTGAAGATTGTGCATTGGCTATTGGTAGCTATTATAAGGATGTTCACGTAGGTTTGCTTGGAGATGTTGGTTGCTTTTCATTTTACCCTGTAAAACACATGACTACCGCAGAAGGTGGAATGTTGATTACAAGGCATAAAGATATAGCTGAAAGAATTGAGCGGCAGCGTGCTTTCGGAGTAGACCGTCATTACGCAGGAGAAAGAAAAACACCAGGTGTTTATGATGTTAATATGCTGGGATTTAACTATAGACTTAATGAAATACAATCTGCTTTGGGTATTGAACAAATAAAACGTCTTGATTCCTTTTTAGGGAAGAGAAAGGATAATTATGAAGCGTTGAGTGCTGGACTGAAAGATATAAATGAAATTGAGCAGTTCGTGTCAAGCCATGGTGACTATCAAAGCAGCTATTACTGCCATGTTATAATTCTTAAAGATCGTCTGGCTGAAAAACGAGTTGATATTATTAATAACCTTAAGTTGCAAGGCATTGGTACCAGCATTTACTATCCCCGACCGGTCCCTGCAATGTCTTACTATAATGAGAAATATGTCTATAATGATAACAGTTTTCCAATAGCCTCATGGATTAGTTCTCATTCAATTGCCCTGCCAGTTGGTCCACATATAGACGTGGAAGATATTGATTATATTGTTCAGTCAATCAAGAAAACTTTGATAGAAACAAAATAAATTCTACTCATATACGTTGATACAAACCGCGAAACGCTTATTATTAAGATTTGCTTTAATAGCAAAACTAAATCAATTCCTGAAATATTATTATAAGGTTCTAATTACAGATCAAGCTGAAATTAGGGGCTTATTAAACAAGTGCCAGTTTCTTACATATGATAGTGACACTAATGTATTCAGGGTCAATAAAAAAGAACTTTCCTTGATGGAGAAGGCGTCAATACGCAGCTTGTTTAAGAAGAGAGTTCGGAAGATATCACCGGCATCAATAAAGCTTAAGGATATACGTAGCACGCACTACTATGACCGGTGTCTGGAGCATTATATCTATGAACGATTGATTGAGCATAAGAGAAACGATGAAACCTGCTGGCGTTGCCATGCTCAAAGCTATAGGTGCATAGGATGGCATGATCCTCTGGAACCGTTTGAAACTGAGGACAAAAGAGAGTATGTCAAGAAAAGGGCAGCAGAGGTTAAGATTCCGGGTTGGGGTGTGACAGATCTTGGATCTCTGGTAAGAGATGATGATGGTAATGTGTTTAGGCTTACTTCAAAAGTTACAGAGGGTGATGAAGGTGTTTTGGGGTTAGTTGAGAAGATAAAAAAACAACATTATAGCAATTGGTTATCTATAGCCTCTCCGATGATACTGGGATATTCGACTACTACTGATAGATATAACGCAATAAGTGGCAGGCATAGGCTTGCCGCAATTAAATTCCTTCAAAGACAGGGAGTAATGAGCGGAGAATTAGATATAATGTGCCACGTAGTGGAATATCCTTTTGAATCATTGACTTTCACTAGACCATACTCAGATAAGTGTAAACAATGTATGGAAAATGATAACTGCTATGACAATCCTAATGAAGAAATACAAATTTTCTGTTCATAAGAATATTGCTCATTATTGCAATTAAGCATCATATAACATGAGTAAACATCAGATACACCAGGCAACAAAAATTCCAGATTTTCTGGTAATTGCAAACAAGCGTTGTGGGTCTACCTGGCTAAACCGTAATCTGGTAGAGCATCCTGAGATATTCATGACAAGTAATGATGGAAATGTAATAAAGGGTGTGCATTTTTTTGATAAGCATTATGATAAGGGTGTTCAGCTTTATGCTGAGTTTTTTAAGGATGTGAGCAATGAAAAGCGCCTTGGAGAAACTGAGCATTCGTATTTCTGGAATGATTTAGTACCGGAAAGAATCAATAAGACATTGGGGGCTGTCCCTTTGATAATGAGTTTACGCCAACCGGTGGAGAGGGCGTATTCACATTTCCAATTGCGCAGGCGTTATCTTCCAAAAGGTAATATTAGTTATGATTTTGAAACTGCTTTCAGAACAGCAATGAAGGAGGGCTCTTCTGAGGTTACCTGGGGTTATTACGGGCGGCAGTTAAAGAAATACCTTGAATGGTTTCCTCTTAAAACATTTTGTATTATAAAATATGAACAAATAGTTGATAAACCTGCAGAAACAATTCATCAGGTTTATAGATTTCTGGATGTAAATCCAGATTTTACCTCTTCGTGTATAACAGCAACACGGACTCCAGCTACAAACGTTCCGGATGGAACGTGCAATCTTGCTAACAAAATATGGTATTCCTCTCGGCCTACAATATTTATAAGAAGGTGTTTCAGGCGGATGGGTTTTAAGAATATAGGACTGTATAGACGGTTCTCTCCTCCGCCATTAGAGATGCCGTTGAAGAAAAAGCTTACGGCTGAGTTCTTTGATACCGATATAAAGTTGTTGATAAAACTAACTGGTATGGATTTTAACTCGTGGCTTTCTGAATCAATGTAGACTGTGGTTTCCATGTCAATTTCAGAAGCCGACCAGATCTGTATAAAGGTGACCTCAAAGGCATGCATAACAGAAATGCAAAATCTTTTTCTTTAGTTAACGGAAGTTATATGAAACAAGTATATCACAATGTAGTATGCAAAACATCCGCTGGGTATGGTTGTTTTTCAGTAAGTAGCTGTCAGATTGTTTTACTTAAACGTGTTTAATTCACAATTCTTTGCTCACCTGAGAAAGCATGAAATAACAGTATGAAGATTCCTGTATTAACTGATTTTATCCATTACTCCCGCGTCATTTGGAAGATTGCACGCTTAGTAATTCCTTTATATGTTCTGAACTCTTTTGTTTGTTCATTCATTGAAAGCATTGGTTTTATTATGTTTGTGCCGATAATAAATCAAATGAATATTTCAGGGACAGATAGTAATCTGTTGTCCAAGTATATTTATGCTTTTTTTGACTTGATTGGAATAGAGATGACACTTAATAGTATACTTGTAGTAACGTCAATTATTTTGTTATTCGCAGGTATTGCAACATTCTCCCAGAATATGCTTAGAAACTATTTGAAGGCATCACTTAAAAGGAGTTACAAGATTAAATTACTGAAACTGTTTGAGAAAACGGATTACCGGCTGATTCTGAATTCGAGTACCGGATATTGCAATAATCTTATTGTTAATGAAACCGACAGAGCAATTTCTGCGGTTGCAAGTTATTGCATGTTAGTTGCGAAAATTATAAGTACTATTGTTTATATGTGCCTGGCAATGGTATTGTCCTGGCAGATTACAATTGTTGGGATTGTGTGCTCAGGTGTCGTTATGCTTTTTATGAGGAAGACTTTTGGAAGATCGAGAGCTTTTGATTTGGAATTTTCAAGGTTGAAAGCTCTGTTGTCAGAGTATTTGATTCAGACGATCCAGTCCTTCAAGTATCTCAAGTCAACAAATAATTTACGTAATCTTAGGGATAAGGTTGTCAGCGTAATTGACCCTATATTCAGCTTTGAGCTTAAGTCTGCATTGCAAATCTGGATGTTGAGAATAGTTCTTCAACTATTTAGCACATTCATAGTAATAATTATGATTTATTATATGGTATCTGTAAAGGGGAACAGTATAGGATCAGTTCTTGTATTAGCGTTAGTTTTTCATAGAACTATTAATGCACTGTCTGCGGCTCAAAAAAGCTGGCAGGGCTTTCTGGCAAATACAGGTGGCTTGACTACGGTAGAAGATGCGTGTGCGAGGTTCTCTCGGAATATGGAAAGGAATGGAACTGAACAACTGAAGAGCTTTAAGGATACAATCGTAATGGAACAGGTCTGTTATGCGTATGGGGATATTGAAGCGCTACACAATGTGAATGTTGAAATAGCTAAGAACCGCACTATAGCAATTGTAGGAGAGTCGGGTGCTGGCAAGTCTACTTTTGTTGACATTATTACGGGAGTTCTCAAGCCAACAGCCGGAAAGATATTGATTGATGGTAAGGATTATTCGAATATTGAACTTTCCTCACTTCGGGATTTGATTGGATATGTTACCCAGGAAATAGTTGTATTTAATGATAGTATTAGTAATAACATAAGCTTCTGGTCTCAGGAAATGGATAATATAGATACTGTTGAGTTAGCAGCAAAACATGCAAATTGTGAGGAATTCATTCTGGATACACCGGGTCAGTATAACACTTATATTGGAGATAGAGGGCTCAAGCTTTCCGGAGGACAAAGGCAGAGGTTAGCAATAGCAAGAGAGCTTTATAGGAGACCAGAGATACTAATTCTTGACGAGGCAACTAGTGCTTTGGACTCCAAAAGTGAAGCCTTCATTCAGAAAAGTATAGACAGTCTCAAACATAATAAGACAATTATTATTATTGCGCACCGCCTTTCTACGGTTAAGAATTGTGACTATATTTATGTTTTAAACAAGGGGAGTATTATTGAGCATGGAACATTCGCTACTCTATATAATAATGAAGAGTCTCGATTCCGAAATATGTGTAATATGCAAAAACTTTGAGCTTGCAAACAAGTATTTAGAAGAATGTTAAAACACACAATGGGAGTTAATATATGAAGAAATCAGTCAAGGGTAAGAGAATTGCCCTCATCGGTGGTGCCGGTTTTATAGGACATCACCTGGCTTTATATCTAAAAGAACAGGGCGCGGATGTTTTTATAATAGACGGGTTATCGGTTAATAATTTGCTTTATCTGCATTCAACTGATCTGGAGATTCCAGGCGATAGAATGCTTTATCTGAGGATGATAAATAGTAGGTTGGAATTGCTAATGGAGAAGGGGATACCTTTACACGTAGAAGATGCGCGGCATTATAATGAATTGACACATGTCTTATCCAAAATAAACCCGCAGGTAGTCATAGTCTTGGCGGCAGTGTCACATGCTAACCGTTCTAATAAAAATCCATTTGACACATTTGATCACAGTATAAGAACTCTTGAGAATGCACTTGATTATGCACGTGGGAATGTAGAACATTTTATTTATTTTTCATCGAGCATGGTTTATGGGCATTTTCCACCGGAAGGGGCTACCGAAGAAACCCAATGCAATCCCATTGGTATATATGGTACTTTGAAAATGTCCGGTGAACTAATGGTTAAATCATACAATAATGTTTTTGGTTTGCCCTATACTATTGTTCGACCCTCGGCATTATATGGAGAGCGGTGTATAAGCCGCAGGGTTGGTCAAATATTCTTAGAAAATGCAGTTCAGGGTAAGGAAATATCAATAACTGGCGATGGAAATGATCAGCTAGATTTTACGTATATTAATGATTTGGTTGAAGGTGTAAAAACCATAATTGAGAACAAGAATGCGATTAATGAAACATTCAATCTTACTTTTGGTGAATTCCGCACTATTGGAGAAATGGCTGGGTTAATAAGGGAACATTTCCCCGGAATTAATATAAAATATATAGCAAAAGACAAATTAACGCCGGATAGAGGGACATTATTAATTGATAAGGCAAGACGCGTGTTGGGATATAATCCACAGTATCCTTTAGAAAAAGGGTACTGTGAGTATATTAAGTGGTATAAATCGTACTATAAATAAAGTTATATTCTTCCTTATAAAGTATTTATCTTATATCTTTTGTCTAAGAAAGTTAATTATTGTAGTACGTTAGCTTATGAATTGGTCGTTTAGATATCTGAGGGCAAAACAACAGCAAGTATCGCATTGGGGGCAAATTGTATATATTAGGAATAGATAATGCTGGCTACGACACTTCATGTGCTTTAATGAAGGATGGGGAGATAGTTTGTGCAATATGTGAAGAGAGATTAAATAGAGAAAAGCGCACAAAAAAGTTTCCTATAAATGCTTTGAAATATTGCCTGCATTCTGAAAATATATCTTTAAAAGATATCTCACATGTAGCTATTGCATGGAATCCTGGAATAAATTTAGAGAGAATGAATACTACATATTCAGAGAAAAACAGGTTTATTCCTGAATTCTTATATTCAATACCAAACTATCTGATAGACATTATCAATGAAACCCCTACCTCAATTGAACAGAAAATTGAGTTTAAACGATCCAATATTGCAATTAACTATTTAGATCATCACATGTGCCATGCTGCATTTTCATTTTATACTTCAAAATTTCAGAATGCCTTAATTCTAAGTATGGATGCATGGGGAGAAAAGGTTAGCACATTACTTGCGAATGGAACCGATAAGAATATTGAGAAAATATGGGAAATTGAATTTCCATATAGCCTGGGTATGTTTTATCAGGCCATGACTCAATATTTAGGCTTTTCACCACAGGGAGATGAGTGGAAGGTTATGGGAGCATCTTCTTATGGTGATAAAGAGAAATATATAAGTAAAATTAACAAGTTGATATATTCAACAAATGATGGAAAGTTTGGGATGGATTTAAGCTATTTTGATTATATGAGTTTCACAAAAAAATACTACTTTTCCAATAGAATGATAGAATTGCTGGGATCAAACCGCTCGGAAAGTGATGATTTGGGCCAAAGACATTATGATATTGCAGCAGCAGTCCAATCAGTATTTGAAAATATTATTATAGATATATTAAATAGAAACAATACTCGCAATTTCAAGGAGTTGTGTATAAGTGGTGGTTGTGCGATGAATTGTGTTGCCAATGGCAAAATACTAGCGAAAACTAATTTTGAGAAGATTAACGTTACTTTCTCTCCAGACGATGCAGGCACAAGTATTGGTGCGTGCTTGTTATATTGGAATGAATATATAAAAAATTCTACTGGGAAACAAAGAGCTAACATATCTCCATACTTATCTAAAGATTTCACGAATGAGGAGATTGCATTAACATTAAATAATTGTAAATTAAAATACAAAGAAATTGATAATCCTGCCCATGTGGCAGCTAAGTGTATTGCAGAAGGACAAATCGTTGGTTGGTTTCAAGGGCGTATGGAATTTGGTCAACGAGCTCTTGGTAACAGGAGCATTCTGGCAGATCCTCGTAGAATAGAAATGAAAGACATGATTAATAAAGCTGTAAAGTATAGAGAACCTTTTAGGCCTTTTGCTCCAGCAATCCTACATGAATATGGCAATGATTTTTTTGAAGATTATGATTATGTTCCTTACATGGAAAGGGTATTGAGCTTTAAGAAAGATTGTAGAAAATTAGTTCCTGCTGTCTGCCACGTTGATAATACAGGGAGATTACAAAGCGTGACTAAATCATTGAATCCACTGTTCTGGCAACTGATAGATGAATTCAGAAAAATAACCGAAATACCATTAGTTCTTAATACAAGCTTCAACTTGAGTGGAGAACCTATAGTTCATTCTGTTGCAGATGCTATTAGAACTTTTAATTCCTGTGGTATGGATATTTTGATTATTGGAAAGTATCAAGTTCAAAAATAAGCACAGTTTACTTGAGCACAGCTTATGAAAATTGAAAATTATGATTTAAACAAAGATGTTATGGTCATAGCAGAAATTGGTAATAACCATGAAGGAAGCTACGGCTTGGCCGAAGAAATGATCGGGCTGGCAGCACAATCAGGTGCGGATGCAGTAAAGTTCCAGACTATAGTACCAGAGAGGTTGATATCTCCTTTACAAAATGAGAGAATAGAACAACTTAAGAGATTTCAGCTTACCTACGAGGATTTCAAGAGATTAAGTAAAGTGGCCAAGAATGAGAATGTAATCTTTTTGTCAACTCCATTTGATATTGAAAGCGCTAACTTTCTGGAATCTCTAGTCCCCGCGTACAAAATAGCATCAGGGGATAACGACTTTTTCCCAATGATTGATGTTATTGCTCGCACGGGAAAGCCTATAATCATGTCTGCAGGTTTGTTAGATTTCCAAGGTGTAAGAAAAGCCATCGAATTTATTATAAATATCTGGAGTAATAATGCAATTAATCAGGATATTGCGATCTTGCATTGTGTTGCTTCATATCCTGTGCCACCTGAAGAAGCAAATTTGCTGGCAATAAAAGAATTACAGAGCTTAAATGTAACGGTAGGTTATTCCGATCATACAATCGGGACTGAAGCTGCAGTGTTGTCTGTTGCATTAGGTGCGAGTATTATTGAGAAGCATTTTACTATAGATAAAAATTATTCTGAATTTAGAGATCACCAGTTATCTGCAGACCCTAATGAATTTTCTCAATTAGTTGAGAGAGTAAAAAATGCATCGAAACTATTAGGGCAGAGTGAGAAGACTGTGCAAAAGTCTGAAATATTAGCTATGGAAAGCGTACGTAGATCTATAGTCGCAAAAAAGGATTTAGATGAAAATACTGTTCTGACTTGGGATGATCTTTCCTGGGTGAGACCCGGTGCTGGTTTAGCACCGGGCGATGAGAAAATGGTTTTAGGGAAGAAATTGAGAAAGAGAGTAGATTCTGGGGCATTAATAGCGCTTGAGAATTTGAAATAATTATGTGCGGTATTGCAGGTTATATTGGCAAAGAAATAATTGATAAACAGGCTCTTTATAAAACATTAAGTTTAATGAAGAACAGGGGCCCTGACCATCAAAATTACAGATATATTGAACATAATAATACCAGGACATATTTGCTTCACTCCCGCTTAGGTATTATCGATTTGGATAATCGATCTAACCAGCCATACATACTTGGTGATTGTACACTCATTTTTAATGGCGAAATATATAACCATGTCGAACTTAGAGACGTATTAGAAAAACAGGGAATTAAATGTCAAACCACTTCTGATACAGAAGTTCTGCTCAGATATTATTTGTTATATGGCGAAGATTGTGTCAGCCATTTTGAAGGTATGTGGGCTTTTGCTATTTACGATGAAGGTAGAAGGAAACTTTTCTTGTCAAGAGACAGGTTTGCAGAGAAGCCTCTGTATTATTGTCAAACAAAGAACGGTTTTTATTATGGTTCTGAGATCAAATTTATACGATCGTTAATGGGTAGTAATCCATTGACGATAAATAATAAACATCTCATAAGATATTTAGTGCAGGGTTATAAGTCTTTATATAAAACTGAGGAGACTTTTTTTAATGAAATTCGTGAAATAAAATATGCAACCAATCTGGTGGTCAATCCTGATCTGAAAATAAGAGCTTGTCGATATTGGACTCCCCAAAGCAGGAATAATGATAATATATCAATTAATGATGCTATAGATGGAGCAAGGCATTTTCTGTTGGAAAGTATGAGGGTGCGACTGAGATCAGATGTTCCAATGGCTTTCTGCCTCAGCGGAGGTGTGGATTCTGCATCGCTGGTTTCTATAGCGGCGAAGTACTTCAATTATGATGTTTCATCATTTTCAATTATTGACAGCGATGAACGTTATAACGAATACGATAATATTAAAGCTACCGTTGATGATACTAGCTGTAAGAGTACTCTTGTTAAACTCTCGCATGAAGGGATCCTGCCAAGACTTCAGGCACTTATTCAATATCATGATGTGCCAATTGCGACTATCACATATTTTGTTCATTCAATGCTTTCAGAGCAGATTTCTAAAAGAGGTTATCGTGTTGCCTTTTCTGGCACATCTGCAGATGAACTGTTTACAGGATATTATGATCATTTTATTTTGCATCTAAATGCAGTTAGCGACAGTCCTGACTATGCTGGATACCTGAAAAGCTGGAATGATAATATTCAGCAATATGTTCGGAATCCGATCCTGAGAAATCCAAACCTGTATAGAGATACACCACAATACAGGGAGCATGTTTATGATAATAGTTTGGAATTTGCCGGTTTATTAAAGGTTTCATTTGACGAGATATTTACAGAGGAATATTTTACTGAGAATTTATTAAGAAACAGGATGATGAATGAGTTATTTCATGAAAGTACTCCTGTTATTCTGCACGAGGATGATTTGAATTCTATGTACTATTCTCTGGAAAACAGGAGTCCGTTTCTGGATAGTAGATTATTTGAATTTATTTATTCTGTTCCTGATGAATATTTGATACAGGGTGGATATGGGAAGTATATTCTAAGGGAGTCAATGAAGGGTATATTAAATGATACAGTCCGGCTGGATAGGAGGAAGAAAGGTTTTAATGCTTCAATTAATTCTCTTTTTGATTTCTCCGAGACTGAAACACGTGAATATTTCCTGGAGCCTGAATCGCCAATCTTTGAATTAGTTGACAGAGAAAGCGTGTCAGAAATGCTTAATCTGAATCCTGCTCCAAATCACTACAGTAAGTTCTTGTTTAGTTTTATAAATGCAAAGATATTTTTAGAGATGAATTAGAACATTTATGAAATACTGCCAAAAATGTATTCTTCCGGAAACACGGCCTAACTTAGTGATTGAGGGTGATGGTATATGTAATGCTTGCAAGACACACAGTACAAAAATAAATATAGATTGGGATAAAAGAGTATCACTCTTTCGGGATGTTGTAGACAATGCAAAGAAAAGAAGCAAGGGGTATGATTGTGTAATACCTGTAAGCGGTGGAAAAGACAGCCATTGGCAAGTGATAAAATGCTTGGAGTATGGGCTGAATCCATTAGCGGTAACATGGAAATCTCCAGTTCGCACAAAACTAGGTGATGACAACCTTAAGAATTTGGTTGAACTAGGGGTTGATCATATTGATTATCAGGTAAATCCTCAAGTAGAAAGAAAATATATGTATCAAGCTCTGGTCCGGTATGGTTCTACCGCAATACCAATGCATATGGCTATGTTCAATATACCACCAAAGATTGCTGTTAGGTTTGATATACCGTTAATTGTTTGGGGAGAGAACTCTGCTTTTGAATATGGCAGTGTAGATGATGAACACAAAGGGTTCAAGCTGAACAGTGCTTGGATGAAGCACTATGGTGTAACACACGGAACCACCGCAAAAGACTGGATTTCCGAGGAATTAACAGAATGTGAATTAACACCTTATTTTGGCTCAAACGATGAAGAGCTAGAGAACGCTGGGGTTCTTGCGATATTTCTAGGTTATTATTTCCCCTGGGATGTAGAAACAAGTCTTAGAATTGCAATGAAAAATGGATTCAAAGCACGAGAAGAAGGGCCTAAAACAGGATATTATAATTATGCTGATGTAGATGATGATTTTATCTCAATCCATCATTATCTTAAATGGTATAAATTCGGTTTTACCCGTCTTTTTGATAACCTCTCTCTTGAGATCAGAAATGGACGAATGACACGGAAGGATGCAATAGAAATTGTGCGGGAGCGTGGAGATGATACACCACATGAAGATATTGCCAAGCTCTGTAACTTTCTCAGCATTAAGAAAGAACATTTCTTTGAAATTATCGAGAAATTCCGCAATCCTAATATCTGGACTAAATCAGGTGGAAGTGGTATGTGGATGATTAAGGAATTTATAATCTCAGATTGGGAGTGGAGATGAAGACCATTAATATATCTTTATATCAAAAGTGGAGGGTAAGATGAACTTTATTCCAACAGAACCACCAAGAAGCTTTGGAGTCGGGATTGATAAGAAAATAAGGATAAAAGAATGTGCCCGAATACAGTTGGAAGATAATGAACAGGTTACTTTTGAAACGGAATCTGGCTTAGAGTATGATGTAGTCCGCAAGGAATGGGGCTACTATGCTACTCCTTCTCTGAATGGCAGGTTAAAAAGATTCAATTTGAGAGCCGTCTTGGTAAAAAGTCCTTTAAATAAATATTTCATTCTTTTGGTGGAGGAAGGCAAAGAACAGGCTTTCCAGGAATATTTAGATGCAGAGAACGATGTAATCATATCATGGTTAGACAATGATCGTTCTTTGGAGGCATTTGAACAAAAATCCAAAGACACAAATGGAACGAGTCGAGAATAAATTACAATGTCTTTGTGGTAGCAGATCGTTGACGACTATCTTTACATACAATTCCCCCCCGAAAGATGAAATTAGATTTGATTTTAGCTCTTCCGGACAGTACAAGCGTGAGGTTCTTAGATGTGATGATTGCGGTCATTTCATTTCAGTCCATAATATGAATGATTCAGCATTGTACAGTGGTGATTATACTAATTCTAACTATGGTGAGGAAGAAATGATGAATATTTTTAACAGAATCATTTCTCTCGATCCTGCGGAGTCAGACAACACAAGCAGAGTACAGCGAGTTCTTGATTATGCTACATCCCATTTTCATGAATCCTCGCTCAATGGGGGATATCCTTCAATCCTGGATGTTGGTTCCGGGTTATGTGTTTTTTTGTATAGTATGAAAAAAGCCAAATGGGATTGTACGGCTATAGATTCTGATCCACGCTCTATAAAACATGCTATAGAGGTGGTAGGAGTGAAAGGGGTTTGTGGCAATTTTCTGGCTTTAAATGAATTAGGGAAATTCAATGTAATAACATTTAACAAAGTTTTAGAGCATGTTAAGAGTCCTGTAGAAATGCTGACGAAGGCTGGTAATTATTTGGACTCAAATGGCTTTATATATATTGAGGTGCCTGATGGTGAAGCTGCTGTGAAGGAAGGATCGGAACGTGAAGAATTTACAATTGATCATCCGCATGTGTATAGTGCAGCATCCTTATCACTGCTTATTTATAGATCGGGATTAGTGCTTCAACGCATAGAGCGGCTTCGTGAACCGAGTAGTAAATATACATTACGGGCATTTCTGACCGTAATCTAATAATTATCAAAGGGAGAATATAATGGACGAATATTTGCAGAGTAACGACGAATTCTGGCAGTATGGCTATGAAGCGGAGAACGTAGAGAGCTATGTTTTTCGTCCTTATGGGATTATCTTAAAATATGAGCTTGGAATTGATGGGTCTAAGAATGAAAAACTATTAGAATTTGGTTGTGGTCAGGGTGCTGCGTGCCAGTTTTTTAAGTCTAAAGGCTTTGATGTTTATGGAATTGATATAAGTAATGTAGATATTAACCGTTGTCAACAGAAGATGCCAGATATCGCCAGTCACTTTGAGGTTATTGATCCCAAGCCTGAAGAGAGTGATGTCTTTTTTGGCGGTGAGTACGACGTAGTTGTTGGTATACAAAGTCTGTATTATTATACTAACACGGACATGCAAACACGTCTTATTTCGTTATATAATCAGATGCGTAAAGGGGCCGTTATTTATGCGACAATGATTGGTACTAAAATGTTTTATTACGATTATTCTACCGAATATAAGGACGGCTTAAGAAAGGTTGATTTTTCAAAACCACGGATTCAGGTAAAAGATTATTTTGTTAACTTTACTTCATCAGAGTCTGAACTAGAGCAAAAATTTAGCATGTTTAAAAAACTTCATATTGGTTCTTATACTCAGAATTTTAGAGAAGACGAGGGAGTCTCTTTTCATTACACATTTGTTGGTCAAAAAGAATAAATTATGACAAAAACATATTCTAATAATTTGGAAAACTTAATAAGGACCGCGGATAAGATTCCAAATACGCAAATGATGGCTATCGCAAAGATCTCAGCACTGGTCGCATTAAACATGCGTTATGAGCGTATTATGGTAGATCGTAATCTTGATGTAGATCCAAACGAGCTTGTGTCAGGTTATATTAGTGATGCGACTCTAGAGCTAGCCGGAGTGCAGGAAATTTCTTATATTGAAGCCTCGTCAGATCGATTAATAAAGGATGAGGGTACGGATGAAGAAAAGCATAAAAAGCTTTTCCAAAAGCTATGGGTAAGATTTTCACTAGACGAGTACAAAGAACGGGTTGAGCGATATTTGTACCGCCTTAAGGTTAACAAAATGTCTAATGGATGGTTGAAAGGTTTCAAATGTATAGATTTCGGTTGTGGTCATGGAAATTTTGCCCATGCTTTGATAAAAGAAGGAGCGGAATATGTCTATGCTGTTGATTGTGGTCATGACAATATAGAGTATGCAATAAAGGCCCGTGAGAGCTTGAGGGTTTCTTCGGAAAAGATTGAATTTAAAGAGGAGACAGTTAATAGCGTTTCAAAGCCGGATAATTTTTTTGATTTTGCAGTCCAGAATGGTGTATTTCATCATTTGGAAAATGAGGATGAAGCTTATAAGGAAGTTTATAGAGTTTTAAGGGCTGGCGGATGGTTCTGGGTTTATACTGACGGTTTTGGTTCAATAAGTAGTGATCTATGGGACGCTTCGGTATACATACTTAGAGAGATACCACAGGAGTTTATCCTTTCATATCTGGATTTTATAAATGTTGAAACGGGTAAGAAATATCATCTTGGAGATGGTTTAAATGCCGTTTATCGCCATCATACATGGGATGGAATAATTGAGAAATTAACCGGCATTGGTTTTGGTAATTTTAGGAGATTGGTTGGAGGTTTCTCTACAGATTTTGATCATGATGTTATTTCTAAAGACAAGTATGGTAAAGAGAAGTTTGGTGAAGGGGATATAAGGATTCTTGCGCAGAAGGTGAGAACGAATTGATAACTTATTTAGGTTTACTTATGCTGGTTCTTGTTAAGAAGTAAGGTGTAAGTACGAAGGAAAATGAATATGAAAAGGCAGAAGAAGGTCGTTTTGATTGCTTTTTATGACAGAACATGTGAAAGCATTAGAATATTGTCTAGTGTGCTTAAGGAAGCTGGCCACGATCCTTATTTAGTATTTTTTAAGGATGATCGTTCCGGAGTTATAAATGAGTTTATAAAGAATAACAAATATTACCAATTGATTGTTAATCATGAATTCCTGGGCTGTGGAGAAGACTTCTATCCTCCTAGCAAGAGCGAAATCGATCTTCTTATAAAAAAGATTCAGGAGATAGGCCCAGATGTTATTGGTTTTAGTGCCAGAAGTGCGACCAGGGACCTTGTTAAAACTCTTACTTTAAGGTTGAAGGAAGTGCTCCCTGAGGTACGTTACATAGGTGGCGGTTATGGTCCTACGCTTGAACCAGAAACGTTCCTGGAGTTTCTTGATTATGTCTGTTTGGGTGAAGGGTACAAGGCTATTGTTGATTTAGTTGAATCAGAAGACCCGACTACGGAAGAAAATATATGTTATTTAAAAGATGGGAAGTTGCATTACAACGCCCTCGCAAAATATGCAGACCTTGAAGAGTTGTGTTATCCTGACTGGTCTTATGAGAATAAGTTCATGATTGAGGAGAACAAGGTTTCTCCTATATGCGATTTTTATGATACAAAGACTTACAATATCACTGCAAGTATTGGTTGTCCTTCAAAATGCACGTATTGTCAGGCATCTCAGCTGGGCATGATTTACAATAGTTATGGTTATAATTATCCTAGAATAAGGTTGAGATCACCTCAAAATGTACTTAATGAACTTATGTGGGCTAAAGAGAAACATGATATTAAATATGTCAGGTTTTTTGATTCTGTCTTTGGATTCAAAGGTCCCTGGTTCTATGAGTTTATGGATTTATACGATAAACATATAGGTTTGAAGTTTATATGTTTTCTCGACGAAAGATGGGCTGACGAACAAGTGATTAAGCGTTTGGTAGCATCAGGTTTGATGAGATCGGTAGTTGGTATTCAGTCAACTTCAGAGAAGATAAGGAAAGAGATATTGGGACGTAATAATACAAATGAAAGTATAATTAGATTTGCTGAGAATTTATGTAAATATAATGTTCAGTTTAAATATGATATAGTTCTTTGGAACCCTTTTGAGACAAGTGAAATTCTATCAAATGGTGTAGATTTCCTTAGAAAACTGCCAAAAGGTGAAAGAGTGGATGTCTTCCAATTAAAAGTTTTTCCAGGTTCTCCACTGCACAAAATGATAAAAGAGAAGAAACCGAATTATTTAGACGATAATGAATATGAGTACTGGGCATGGATATATCAATTGATATTAAGAGGAGATGAGGCAGAACGGATAGCGGACTTTGCCATGCAGTATGATTCCTTTAAAAAGAATCCTCGTATATTAAAGTCTCTTATAAAGGAGGTTGCCAACAGGGAGAAGAGCAAATATAGAGTTTTTGCTGCTCGTGATTTGAGCAAAAATGAAAGGATTACAAGTGTGAAACTGATTAGAAAGAGATCTGATTTAGAGAGAGCTATTAGTTATGATAAAGTGGATTCTTTAGTCGCAAGAATAATGCGCAGAGATGTGAAAGAGGATGAGCCAATAACCGTGGACGATATTTTCGGGACATATGAAGATAAAATGCCATTTGTGTAGACTTTATAAGTGTTATGAGAAATAAAGATACTGGATGTAACAAGATAGTTGATGGAAATCTTTTCTGATTAAAATGTCGTTCATTCCGACATTTTAAGGTTAAGCCAAGGGGGGGTATTTGATTTGAATGCTGTGAAAAACAAAAAGACAGAAATTAATCCGATTAAAGATTTAAAGCATTTACTCGGTGATGGAGAGTCGCTTAGAATTAGAAACTACCCGAGAAAGAATTACAAACAATATGAAGAATTATCAATCCATGGTCATCTTATCTACAAAGTCCCCGATATTACAAAATTTGATGAATTTATTACACCAATTGATCAATTTTTTATACGTAATCATTTAAAGGCGCCAACTATAAATGTGAAAAACTGGAAATTAAGTTTGGTTGGTAATTTTGAAAAAGAAGTTACGTTAAATATTGATGATATAAAAAAGTACGACCAGGTGACGAGGGTGCATCTTGTTGAATGCACTGGTAACCAGAGAGCTGAATATACTATCATGGGAAACTTAAAGAGTTTATCAATGTATGTAAACATGATGTCCTTTAATCAGTTAATAAGATTGCTCGATCCAAGACAATTTAAGTGGTGGATGAGTTTTCTAAGAAGGACAGGACTGCGTGGTGGTAATATGTTAAGTAACGGTGTGTTTACTGGAATAAAACTGTTTGATCTGTTAAAGGACTATCCGCTTAAAAAGGGTACAAAGGAAATTATTTTTGAGGGAATTGATAAGGGCAGTGAAACCATAATTCACCAGCTAAAGGGAAAAGATATTCATTACGCCAGAAGTTTTGAAATAAAGGAGTTGGAAAAATATGAACCTATACTTTGCTTTGAGATGAATGGTGCTCCCTTAACTACCAATCATGGATATCCTGTCAGATTGATAATTCCGGGAATTTATGGCCATGAGCAGGTAAAATGGCTCGGCAGAATAATTGCTACTACCGAGAAATTCAGGGGTTACTACCAAACTGAGTATTACGGTTACAAAATTAATGGAGAAACTGTGCCGGTGCATGAAGTTCGTCCAAAGTCGGCCGTAATTAAAGTATTAAGAAAGAATAATAAGATCACTGTTTACGGAATAGCATGGCGTGGTATGAGTAATATAGAAAGAGTAGACGTTAGTATAGATAAGGCGAAAACCTGGAGATCTGCAAAGTTGTTATGTAAAGAGATTGATACTTCCTGGATCTTTTGGGAATTTATCCTGCCTGATAATCTAAAAGGGCTTATTACGATCATGCCAAGAACTTATTGTGTTAATGGTGAGTGCCAACCACTCAAGCCGGAAAAATTCTCAGCGGTTTACGGCAATAATTCAGTTTTTACAGCAGTTGTAAAACTTTAACTTAGCAGACTGTAGAGTGTGTCATATCTATTATCCTGAGAGCGTAATATTATTGCAGATTATTTTGTGTAGAGACTCAGGATAAACCTCTTGTATACCGCGTCATATCAATAATACGCTTAATTTTCAGAAACTGTGAATAGGGCCTTGTCCTCTAATAATATTTAGAATAGCAAAGCATATAAACATGAATATTGTATTTATTAACGTGTCTTTACGGCCAGATGCCAGGGTGAGACGAATGCCCGTGGGACTGGCTTTTATTATGACAGCTGTTAGGAGAAGTGGTTTTGATTTTGATCTAATCAATATGGATATTAACAGTACAACAATAGAAGAACTTGGAGAAATATTAGGTAGTAAAGAATATGATGTTTATGCGTTTGGCTGTATTGTTACCGGTTATAAGATAGTTAATAATATTGCAGATATCATTAAAGCTATAAATCCAACATCTACAATAATAGCAGGGAATACGGTTGCGACATCTATACCTGAAATACTTCTAGATAACACGAAAGTTGATATTGCCGTATTAGGGGAAGGGGATGTGACGATTGTAGAGCTTTTGAAGAAATTAGAGAATGGAGATAATATTTCCAGCGTACAAGGAATAGCATATAAAGAAAATGGCAAAATCGTTTATACGCAGGAACGTGCAGTTGTGCCAAACATAGATACTCTGGGATTTCCTGACTGGGAAATATTTGATTACGAGAAATATTTCGAATTTGAGAGATCTGATAGTGCTACATCTGCTTTTGACAAGATATCATTTCCTGTAAATTCTGCAAGGGGGTGTCCGTTTCGCTGCACATTTTGCTGCCATGCATTTAAAGGCAAGAAATATAGAAGGTATTCAGAAGATATGATAATAGAAGAGATAAAAAGATTGAATACTAGATACAACTGTAACTTTGTTTATTTCTGGGATGAGTTAAGCTTTTCTACCAGGGAGAGGGCATTGGCTATGGCAGAGAAGATCAGGGATCTTGATTTTAGAATTAATTGGGAAGCGCCAACCAGGGGCGATCTATTTAGAAAAGAAGATGTTGGAATAATAAAAACTTTAAAGGACTCTGGTTGCAGCGGTATTTCATTCTCATTAGAAAATGCAAGTCCCGAGATACTCAAGGCAATGAATAAAAAATTAAATGTTTCTCAGTTTGTAGAGCAGGTAAATGCCCTTTGGGAAGGGGGGGTTACGCCCTTTACCAGCGTTATATTTGGGTACCCTCAAGAGACTCCTGAAACTATCCAGAGAACACTTGATGTGTGTGAGGAGTGCAACATCTTTCCAAGTGTAGGGTTTTTGCTGCCGCTACCAGCTACACCTATATACGAATGGGCTAAGGAAAATGGCCACATCGTTAATGAGATGGAATATCTCGAAAGAATTGGGGATAGACAGGATTTTCATATTAATCTTACAACTATGTCTGATGAGGAGTTTGTGGAAACAGTAACAACCAAATTGGAGGCTTTAGCAGAGAAACAAGGGTTGAAACTTGAATCTGTTTTTAAGACTGTGATGTATCAAAAGCCAAAATATCAAAGGGATGTGTAGAGTAAGTTTTCCGTTCAGTCGTATATTGAAGTAATTTATAAAAATCCATATTGATGGGTTTTTTCTGTTCTTAGGTTGCATAGTTTGTTTCTGTAGGGAGTATCATGATAACCCAATTAAGAAAGATTAAGACTGTCATTATGGATCATAGGCAGAAGAAGTTTATCCCTTATAAAGTGGCAATTTCAAACTGGTATGCTACCAGAAATAATAATTATAAAATATATGATTTGCAAGGTGTGAAGAGCTTTAAGACTTCAGATACTGTCTTTATACTTGGTAATGGGCCATCCTTAAATCTATTAAATAGTGATCATATAAAAGTGATAAAGAGTCATAATTCAGTTGGTGTTAGCTATTCATATTTAAAAAAAGAATTAACACCCACTTTCCACATGCCTGCGATGGAAAATACTGATGACTCTTTTTTTGATAAATTTCGCCGAGAGCGATTTCGTCCTTACAGAATGCAGTATAAAGATGTTGTAGTATTTATTAATCGTAGAGCTTTGTACAGAATGGCTCATCCCAGGCTAACTCCTGATTTGTTGCCGGAGGAGGCAAAGTGTTATTATTTTGAGACACCTGAAGCGATTCAACTCGAAAAAGCACGGCCTTTTGTTGATACAGATTTTGATAAGTCTCTACGTTACAGAGGCAAGCTAACTATGGTATTGCATTGTATTTTAAAGCTCGACTATAAGAATATAGTCCTTTTGGGTGTTGATTTAGATAAGTGGAGCTATTTTTATGAAAATATGGAGGAAATGGCTGAGTATCTGAAAAAAACATATGTTTCTTCTTACGGTATTGAGCATGTCACAGATGAGAAAAGAAAGTATGTTGGTATGTATCCCAAACGCGGTAAAGATAACACTCTTGATGAATATTTATATGCCTTGAGGGATTATCTTAGAAGAAAAAAAGACGTAAACTTGTTTATAGGATTTAAGAACAATATGCTCTATCCAAAGATTCCATCCTATTTTGATTAGAGCCAGCCTATTAGACGGAAGTAGTAACAAATGGTGGTCATTAAGCAGTATATTCTCTATATATTTTAATAAAAAGAGGATCAATTAGACACAAAAAGAGCCACTAGTGGGGGGTGTGAAGAAAAGCTCAGATGCAGAAAGATAACCAAATCGATTATAAAGAGATTTTCAGACACGTTGAAGGTTTAAAGATTGCTACAATTGTTATTGGTGCAGCAAGATCAGGATCCGACTTTTTTCAAAGCTTACTTGATGGACATTCTCAAATTCTTCAATTTACGGGTCACTGGTCCTTCGAATCTTTTTGGGAAAAGGCAGTATGCAAGACGAATTTAAGTGATTTGATCGACGAGTTTATATGGTTTAGTGGTAGTACAAGAGCACATATTTCTAAATTTAAGTCTCAATATGATAAGATGGAACGTTGGGATCGTCTTGGTGAAGGCAAGAATGAGTCATTTTCTGTCGACATAGATTTGTTTAAAAGCCATCTTAGCAATTTGATGAAAGATAGGGAAATTAATAGCCGGAATTACTTTCTTGCTGTTAATGCCGCTTATGGGCTTGCGTGTAAAATTAACGTCATGCAGACCAGGCTTTTACTCTATCATGTTCATACTTATGATAAATTAGAGGCTTTTAAAAAGGATTTCCCCTGTTTTACAGTTATTTGTACTACAAGAGATCCTCGAAATGTTATAACCTCAGGAATGAATCATTGGGGTGGGTACAATGCCGGGAAGTTCTCACCTATAACGTTTTATCGTTTGATAAAAAGAACTTTTCGTGAATCAGAGCCCATCTTACAATATACTCGAGAAATTAGGGTTCTCAAACTAGAAGATCTTCACTTGATGACGAATACTGTTATTGAAGATTTCTGCTCTCTTTTTGATTTAAAAAAAGAGGCTTCAATGTTTGTATCTAGTTTTCATGGTAAGCTATGGTGGGGAGACGAGGTAACACCTAGGTTTATTAATGGGTTCAATCCTAATATTAAAAGGAAAAATTGGAAAGAAAATATTACACAGTTTGAAAACATCTGGATTGAGTTTCTTCTGGCGACACGTTTGCGCCATTATCGGTACGATTTGGAAACTACTGGTAGAGGCTTGTTAATGATGTTGTTATCTTTCTTCCTCATGCATCTACCTACCAAGTATGAAATACGGATCCTGTCGTTCCGTTTATCTAAGGAAGAAACATACCAGAGTAAGTTGAGACTAACGTTAACAGTTTTAAAATACTATGTCCAGAGAATTGCATTTCTTTATGGTTGTTTTATCAAACGGTGTAGAAGGAAGCTTTATTTGCCTAAATATCTGGGAATGCAGTATCATGATATAAAACAAATAGCTTTTTTGTGTATAACGCTGTTTTATGGCAAAGCATTCTTATGGTTAACAGGTTAGTAATAATGGCTCACAACCAACTTCAAAGCACTTTGTTCAAACCTGTACAGTATTAAGAATAATGCAGATATTCGCCTGTTATAAATCCTAATGGTAGGCTGGTACAAAAAGAATAATTACTGCTTGTTACTAAACTTTAATGCTGCTCAACGGGTAGCAGTATAGCTCTCCATTGAACCTGTTATTTAATTAAAATGCCAGAATGCTTACAATGCAAGATGTTTGTGTCTTCTGAGAATAAATGTGCTCGCAATGAGAGGTCTCCCCTGAGGAACTGTGTCTGTGAAATAACGCACCAAAGAATCCATTTGTTTAAAAAAAAATCAAAATTATTGGAGATAGGTTGCGGTGATGTTGATTTGCTGAAGACTTTAGCTGGAAGCAGGGGTGTAAACTGGTTTGGACTAGATCCAAATCCTGGATCTATAGCCACACACATTGGCAGTGTTAAAAAGATTCCTTTTAGTGATAACTATTTTGATATTGTTTATTCAAGTCAATCTATCGAACATTGGTATCAATCGGTGACAACTTTTGATGAAGGGCTAAGAGAGATTCATAGAGTTCTCAGATTAGGAGGTATGTTTATTATAGATTTCCCTGTTTACCTGCACGGGCATTACATTTTTATGCTAGGAAATGAAAAGTCTATTAATAAATTATTTGAAAGCCCTTCCTGGATAATAGAAAATAATGAAGATTGGAGGAAAGATTATAACCCCCTCGCGCCCTATTATACCTGGAAAGGTAAAAGAAGGAAATATGCAGACGAATGGTTTTGTCAACAATTACTTAAGAAGAGATTGAAATCGACATATATCAATGCCTTGGTGTTGATAAAGCGTGATGCTAAGTATTACAATATACATGCGGGTAGTAAACAAATTGTAGATAAAACAATATTTATAATATTAAGCTTTTATAAGCGTTTTAGAAGATTTATTGAATATTACAGGGGCCGTGTACGGTAAGTGTAAAGTATTCAGGAATTAAATTTGAAAGAATAAAATTGTGGTAAATGATATACAGATTCTGACCGATTGCCTATCAGGTGTAAGCTATTAATTTTCTAATCTAACCTCACATTTGTTCATTACAGGTAGTTATTTATTATGATAAACCAGAAATTAATTCCCGGAACTATTTGGATTACAGGAGTAAGTGCATCAGGCAAAAGTACATTAGGGGAAGGCCTTTCCAGAGATCTAAAATCAATTGCCGTAAATGATGTCAAGTTTCTGGATGGGGAGGCTATTAGAGAAGAGTTTGGAGATACTTATGGATACGGGACTAGTGATCGGAATGCAATATTGGATAAAACTATACAGATGGCTCGTAAGTACAATGAAAATGGAACGATTGTCATCGTTTCTACAATATCACATAAAAGAGCCATAAGGCAGAAGGCTAGAGATACAATAACCAATTTTATGGAAGTTTTTCTGGATTGTCCTTTAGACATATGTATTGAGAGAGATTATAAGGGTCATTATCAGAAGGCTCTAAATGGAGAGTACGAAAACTTTATTGGTATTACGGAATCTTATGAAATATCTGAATCACCAGAATTAGTAATAAATACGAAATCATTAACAATTGTGGAGAGTCATGAGATTTTACTAAGGAATGTTATCAGCTTCCTGGGTAAAACAGCAGTTAAGGCAATAATTGTTGCTGCTGGAATGGGAAATCGTATGAATCATCTCACAGAAGAGAAACCGAAATGCATGCTGGAAGTCGGTGGAAAAACAATTCTCGATAGATTAATTGATAATTTTCTTAATTGCGGGATTTTAAATATTAATGTGGTTGTTGGTTACAAGAAAGAGCATTTTGATGATGACAGATATCAATGTTTCGTCAATCATGATTATGAGAATAACAATATTCTTCATTCCCTGTTTTATGCTGAAGAAGCTATGAATTCAGGCTTTTTGTTTTCATATTCAGATATTATCTATGATGAAGCTGTGATTTGTCAGATGCTCGAATCAAACTCGGATATTACTATAGCAGTGGATTGTAACTGGCTTGAGTATTATGATGGTAGAGTTGATCATCCGATATCAGAAGCAGAACTGGTCTTTACAGAAGACAGAAAAACAGTGACATTAATCAGAAAAGATGCAGATTACAAAAATGCTTTTGGTGAATTTCTGGGAGTTGCATATTTTAGTAAGAGGGGCGCTGAAATACTTAAAGCTGTCTTTTATGACTTATTGCAATATTATTCTGAGAATCCCCATCAAACATTCCATACTGCGAAGTCCTTCGAGAAAGCGTATTTAACAGATATATTACAAGAGTTAATAAATAGAGGGTATTCCGTATACATTGTTCAAATTAAGGGGAATTGGTCTGAGATAGATATACCAAGAGATCTGACAGTATCCGAACAGTTATGGAATAAATAGGAGTATTGAACATCATGGGAACTGCGGCGAATTGGTTGCATAGCTTAATGTGTTTGCTATAATTAATGGAAAATTATAATCCAATACGCGTTGTTTTTTCAGATCTCGAATTAAGTGAGATATCATCATTTATAAGTTTACGTGAAAAAACAATATTAGTTATTTCTCAAACCTTATTAAACTTAAGACCTGAAATCCCTTCTTTTTTCCCAGAAGATACATTTGTTTATAGTACAACAGGGAGTAATCCTGATCTGCAGATAGTTGATAACATTGGATTTCCAGAAGATTGTACTCAGGTAGTAGGGATTGGTGGTGGTAGCAAATTAGATATAGCGAAAGCTTTATTTGCAAAGTTAATTTCCAATAATTCGATTTCTTTGGAAACACTTGTTGCGAATCCCAATTTGCTGGATACTTTCAAGCCGGAGAGAGCCAGGTATAAATTAGTTCTGGTTCCTACTACTTTTGGTTCATCTTCAGAAATTACAAAATGGGGAACCCTTTGGGACTTTGAAAAAAAGAAAAAATATTCTGTGGACAATGAGCTGTTGTACGCTGATACGGCATTGATTAGTTCGAGGTTAAGCCTTTCTGTTCCAAAAGAAATTACTGCTTATACTGGACTGGATGTTTTTTCCCACGCATTGGAGTCTATTTGGAATAAGAAAAGGAATTTTATTACTATAAACTATGCGTTGAATTCAATTCAACTTTGTGTTGACGCATTGCCCAGGCTTTTAAAAGAATTAGACTCATTTGAGTATCGAGAAGCAATGTCTAAGGCATGCCTGTTTGCAGGATACGCTTTTTCTCAAACACGAACCGCTGCAGCTCACGCTTTGTCATATCCATTAACCTTATTTCACAATATTCCTCATGGTTTTGCATGTAGTATCACCTTGGGGTCTATTTTTGATTATAATATGACTAAAAACAAGGAAGGTTTGGATAAAGTTTTAGGTATTCTTCAAAACAGATACGGAAATGGTAATTCCAGCTTTCAAAATTGTTATGCACTATTTCTGGAAGATTGTGAAGTTCCTTCAAAATTAACTGAGTATGGAGTGAAACAGGCCGATATACCCAACTTGGTTGACAATGCGTTCCATCCTGACAGATTTAACAATATGCTATATAATTTATCATTAAAGGAAGTGGAAGATATCTATATTGCTGTTTTATAAGAATCTTTTCGTACTAATCGATATTTGGAGACAATGCAATGGACATTAAGGTGCCAATGACAGATACATTAGAAGCTCTTCTAAATCCAAGGTTGAATTCAGAAAAGATGCCTTTTGTTAAACCACTGACTATACCTGCAAGTGGGGAAAAGGTGTATTCGCTGTCATCTGAAGATATTAATAAGATTAGAAAACTGAGGGGCAGCATTGTAGATTTGCATCCTGGTATGGGGGGTATAACTCCTGAAAAGTTGCAAAACATGATTGATCAGGGGATTAAGATTACATCCCTGGACTATATGATTACAAGAGGATGTAATTTTGAGTGTACATGGTGTTTCGCTTCATCAAGTCCTGCTAAAAAAGAATTTCTACCTTTTGACAAGCTCAAAGAAATTACTGAAGAGGCTTTTGATTTAGGAGTTTCGCTTTTTATTCTTACGGGTGGAGAGCCCCTGATTTATAGAGATCCTGAATTAGGTAAACAGAGAGAAAGAGCGGACCATTTTTTTAAGATTGTTAAGATGATATATGATGTCTATAACGATAATGGAAAAAAAGCAAGGATAATGACATTTGATGATGTAGCTTTGATTACACCAGAAATAGCTGAGAAATTTGCTGCATACGAAGTAAGCTTGTGTACAAAGGGAGACACATTAATAGAAGAGCTTCAAGACTATAAGGTAAACCAGACCGGTGCATTTAAGAAGATGCAGGAGGGCTATCAAAACCTGATAAACGTTGGTTACGGTAAAAATCCAGTGCTGAGATTGGTCGTAAATTCTGTTCTGGATCATACAACATTTGATGGTATGTTAGATCTTCATATGTGGGTTATGGAGAACGGTTTTGATCATTCGATAGTGCCGGTTCATTATTGTGGAGCGGCGGAAGAAGATGACCAGGAGATTGGAATCACATCATTGCACGTTAAAGTGCTGTACGACTTAATATCAGAGATTGATAAAAGAGAGTTTGACATTGAATGGACCCCATGGTCGGCGTTTACGTACAATAAAACATGTAACCGTAATAGATCTGGTTTGCATATAAGATCGAATGGAGATGTTGCTGCATGTTCTGAATCTCCAGGAAAAGACGCTACTGATGATTATACATTTGGGAATATTTATGAAAATGATTTTTCATTAAAACATTTAGTTAATGATAAAAAACTAAATGATTACAGAAAAGAATTTGCTAAGGGATATGGCACGTACGTATGTTCTCCTGACGTTTGTGATCTATATAAGAACGATTTGTGCCAGGGTGGTTGTGCGACAAGATCTGCTTACTCAAGGGTAGATTATGATACCGGATTAATTGTAAAAAATGATGAGTTGAGCAACTATAGTGAAAGGAGGGAAGACCCTCTTTGCCCGGCATGGGCAAATTTAGCAATAAAACAGGGGATTTTGCGCGAAGGGTTGCTAGAGTCAATTCAGAAGCGTATAGAGAAACATAGTAAAAGATTTGATGTCAGCAAATTATTCAAAGATTTATAGGATAATGTAATGAAGCATGAATTGACTTGTTGCTTAATATTTATGTTACAGAAAGACTACGTGTATTTTAAATACGTTTAATGATTGGAACTTCATAAGGTTTAAGGCCATGCTAATAACTAAAAAAATAGATCGAAACAAATTGTTTGCAGTCATATTCGTCCTTTTTTGCACCTTTGCATATTTGTCAACTCAGCGTGGCCTTTGGGACACGGGAAAACAATCAGATGACAATCAAGCCACTTTGACTGCGTATTTACCTATGTTTGGTTACCACCAGTTTGATAATGATGTTCTTTGTGACGCGGCCTCGCATGAACTTATGCCGGGACATAGGATCATTTATTTAATATCGTCTTATTTTCTTGACATTATGGTGGTGCCTAAACTTATCCAGATATTCCTTTTTTATATTCTAGTTTATTTTGGATTTAAGATAGGCAGTTATTGTCTGGGAAATGCCGGTGGAGTTTTCTCGGTAATAATGCTTTTGACTTCGGAGTGGCTTCTTGCCAGGGTTGCTGGAGGGTTTCCGCGCTCTTTTGGTCCCGCCTTATATGCTGCGCTTTTATATTGTATTTTGAAAAAGAGCGAAAGAGGTGTTTTGCTTGTTGCCTGTGCAAGTACACTCTTTTATCCCATGGCGATTGTTGTGTCATTAATGTGCTTTGGCATAATTATGATTAAGGAAGTTATTAGCAAGGGTATCCCGGAGTATATATTAACTAAAAAGAAAATATTAATCTGGTTTGGAGGTAGCATGATCTTCATATTATTGGTTACTGTGCAACATAAACATGCAATTGATGCTAAATTTGGTGGGACATATTCTATTGATGAAACCAAAGCACAATCTCAATTTCAGAAAGGTGGCAGGATTGGGAGTATTGTGCCCTTACCTAATTGGACCCGGACTCTTGGTTCTATTATTAACGTCACGGAGGGAAGGAAAGCCTATAAGGGTCCTAGAGGGGATCGGCCTGAAGAGTGGATAGCAGAACTGTCCCAAAGATGGGAAGATAAAAAACATTCTAAAATCAAACGTTATTTGCGACTAATGATAATGAAAATGGAGAATTGCAATATTATAAATAAATGGAATTATGAAAGAGGGAATCCAATAGGATTTGGACTCTATATAATACTTCCTTTGTTTCTGTTCCTTATTGGCTGGTTCAGAGTGCCTGAAGAGGTTGTGATTTATGTTGTAGGGTCATTTGCTAGTTGCCTTGTGGCAGCATTGTTCGCATTTACTTTTTATCATCCTGATCGATATATGATTTATCCTATATCAGTTTTGGTACCATTATTGTTTTCAATAGGGATAGGGAGTGCGCTTAAAAATCGAGCGAAAAAGTCAGATAGTACAAGATATACAAAGGCTATACTTATCTTAATATTTATTTTTCTTGTGAAAATGTTTTACGCCGGACCGGCGATCAGATTTAACAATGCTCTGAATGTAGGTGTCGCAAAAGAGATGGAAGGTGTATACAAATTTGTCATGGAGAAAGTACCGGAAGATAAAGCCATCGCTGGAGAGTTAAGAGACATGGATGCATTCCCAATCTTTGCAAAGAGGCGTGTGTTGGTTAATTATGAATCTTCCATAGTGTGGCTTAAGGATTTCAACGAAAAGATTATATTGCCGAGAACAAGGGCTGTATGTGAAGCGTATTTTGCCTCGTCAGATACTCCTTTGAAACGATTAAGGAGAGAATTTGGTGTTGATTATCTGCTTGTAAGAAAGGAAGCTATAAAAAGTGAAGTATACCCTGATCGTTATATGTTTGCGCCATTTAACGATATTGGTAGAGAGTTATTCCGTGAAAACAAAGAAAATTTCTTTTTCTTAAATATACCAAAAGATGTAATAGCCTTTGAAGACAGCATGTTTTATCTTGTTAATCTTGCTGCATTGAATGCATCAAATGTACCAAATGCATCGTCAGCAGAATCTGTAGATGATATGAGGCTTTGGTAGCTTTCTGGAGATAGGCTTGTAGCTATCGGATGCTATTCTTGTATCAGGAATTATAATTATCATAATGTGCTACTTTATAGGCAGAGACAATATAAATATACCTATTTGCTGGATTAATGATGCAAGCAGGAAGGCTGTGTTTTAAATGAGGGAGTATTCTGCATCAAAAAAGCTAGATTAAAACTTGTATTGGGTATCATAATTAGTGCATTGTTTTTGTTCCTGGCAGTAAGGGGAATAGATGTGAGCCTTTTAGTAAAAAGCTTGAAGGACTTAAAATATCATTATTTGCTTCTTACAATATTATTTTTTTTTTTAAGTCTGTTGAGCAGGGCATTTTTATGGCGATGTATTTTTGTACCTATAAAGAGAGTAAAGATTTTGCATCTGTTCCAGGCAATTATTATTGGTTATGCTGCCAATAACATACTTCCTGCCAGAGCTGGTGAATTTGTCAGAGCCTACGCTATTGGCAGAAGTGAACAGCTCCGTAAAAGTATTGTTTTTGGTACGATAATAGTTGAAAGGCTTTTTGACTTATTATCGCTCTTAATTTTCAGTGGTTTTGTTTCACTCTATATAGTGCTTCCAGATTTCATAAGGGTTGGAATCTATTTCATATGTACTTTATTATTATGTGTATTAGTACTGATTATCTTTGGCTTAAGAACAGATTCCCTGTTGCTCAAAATTGTATTCTTCATGACCGGATTTGTTCCCAGAAGGATAAGGTCGTGGTTAGATGAACGGATTGAATTATTATGGAGCAGTTTTGAAATATTTAAAACAAAAAAGAGAATTCTTTATATATTAATGTTTTCATTGACAGCATGGATAAGTATGGCTGTTGCCATGTATTTTGGATTGAGATCATTTTCACTGGGATTGCCATTTTATGCCCCTGTTCTGCTGCTGGTGATACTGAACATTGGTGTGATTATTCCTTCCTCTCCCGGCTTTATCGGTGTCTTCCAATATCTGTGTGTGTTGTCACTATCGTATTTTAATATTGAGAAAAGTCTGGCATTGAGTTTCTCATTTGTTTTGCATGCTTTAGAATATGTTCCCATAACGCTCTTAGGATTTTTCTTGTTCAGCAAGCTAAATTTGTCGTTTAAGGATTTGAAGAAAAGTGAATACGCCTCTAACTAATTGACCTGATAAAGGATGAAAAACAGTGCTCAGATAGTGTGTCGTGTCTGTGGTAACAGAAGTAATAAATATCTTTTCACAAAAAAGAACTACCAGTTTTTTGAGTGTTGTAGATGTAGATTGGTATTTGTCCCGTTTAGCCCAGAGAAGGGTTTCTTTGATAAGTTATACTCAAAGAGCTATTTCGCTGATGAAAATGCGGGAGGCTATGGAGATTATGCTGTAGAAAAAGAAGCGGTAGAACAAGCAGCCTTGAAACGAGTAAGGAAGTTGAATGCTTTGAGAGCCGGATCAAGGAAGTTGCTGGAAATTGGTTGTGCTTTTGGATACTTCCTTGGCAAAGCTAAAGATTGCTTTGACGTTTCGGGAGTAGAACTCTCTGATTATGCGGCTAAGTATGCCAGGGAACAACTGGGGCTAAATGTTATAAAGGGATCAATTGAGGAAGCTTCCTTTGCTGAATCAAGTTTCGATGTTGTTGTGATGTGGGATGTGATTGAGCATATTCCTAGCCCGGTATTAGCGCTCAAAGAAATTAACAGGGTATTGCGAAGTGGAGGGCTTCTGGCACTGAGTACACCTGATATTTCCAGCCTTATATCTAGGATACAGGGTAAATCGTGGAGGCTGTATGATCCACCATATCATTTGAATTATTTTTCCAGGAAAACTATTTGTAAATTATTGGAATCTACTGGTTTCAGGATTCTGAAAATTGAACATTGCTGGGAGTATCATTCTATGCAATACCTATGTCATGCTCTTTGCCTTTATTACAACAACATTGTTTGTAGAAGTATAAAGAAGATTATAGAGAGAACCATATTTAGAAACCTTATGATCCCAGTTACATGTTTAGATATTGTAACAGTATATGCTCTCAAGGAATCTGAAGTATAATGTTTTGTGGAATAAATTAACTGCCTGATAAGGTGATACTGCTATATTATGATTTCATTTGTTTTCCCCATATATAAACAGGAACATGTTCTTGAAAGGAGCATCTCGATCCTGCATGAGTTTCTTGAAGAAAAATATCACGAGTCATACGAGATCATTATTTGTAACGATGGTTCACCAGATAACTGTTCCAAAATAGCTCATGATCTTTCCAGGAAACACAATAATGTCAGAGTAATAGGGTATGAACAGAATAGAGGTAGAGGTCATGCATTGAAATACTCAGGTCTGCATGTCAGAGGAGACTATCTTATATGTATGGATTGTGACCTGATAAAGGATGATTATATTGAATACATAGAAATAATGATTGCAAAGTTAAAGCAGTACGATGTTGTTATCGCGTCACGCTTCCTACAGGAATCAGGTAGTAAAAGGAAGTGGAAAAGAAAAGTAATAAGTAAATGCTACAGAATATTGGTTAAAATCCTTTTCCCGGGGTTTTATGTGACTGATCCTGATGTAGGATTTAAGGGTTTCAAGAAGCAATGTTTTAATTATACGAATTTAATGACAAACCTGAATGGGCCATCGTGGGACCTGCAGTTCCTTGTTAATGCAAGTATGTCGGGGTATGAAATTCATGAATTCCCATTTCGATATATAGAGGACTACGAGAATTCAACCGTTAATCTTTTCTTTACATCATTTATTGAATTCCTGGGAATGTTATATATTAGGGTTACTACGACTATTTCCAAGAAAATTGTTTTCTAATTTAATGATTACAGAGGATGAGGTAAAAGCATTTTTTGGAAAGGTAGGCAAACAATATGAAGGGAGCAGATATAATTACATTCGCCATTTACGAGGAATCAACATAAAGAAAGAGTTGGGTGAAGGGTCTGTTCTTGATATAGGCGTAAATTGTGGACATCTGGCAGCTGAATATCTCATAAGTCAGAGATTTGTGGGTATAGACATATCGTATAATTGTCTGCTTGAAGCAAGATTAATGGTTAAAGGGACTGCAGTTAATGCAAGCGCGCTAAATCTTCCAATAAAAGATTCAATCTTTGATTATGTAGTGTGTTCAGAGGTTCTTTATTATTTACATGATGCAAACATCTTGCTTCAGGAAGCATTCAGGGTGCTAAAGGCAGGAGGAAAACTTATTGTTGTTTCGTCAAATCAGATGTATTTTAAACTGGGTAAACAGCTGGGATCTTTGTTAGGACTAGTACCTAAAGATATTAATGAACGTACTTTTTATCCGGGACAGATTGTGAGGATGTTAAAGGAAAACCGCTTTAAATATGTTAAGGTCAGGGGGTATGGAGTCATTCCATTTAAGGGCTTCAGGTTTCTTGATAGAACTTTCCTTGAAAAGATGGCAATAGGACAGATTTCCACAGCTATAAAGCCTTACGATTCAAGTAGTACGATACTTGAAGGTATCAAGTGAATGGGCATTAAACATATGGTTTTTGTAAACTAGCCTCAGGTATGATAATTGAGCCAAAAGAAGAAGGTAGCGACTAAAACGAAAATACTTGGAATTAATCTTGAACAGCATGATTCCGGAGCGGCATTAGTTGTTGATGGCAATATAGTTGCCGCTGTTAATGAGGAGAGATTTTCAAGAAAGAAAATAGACAATTCTGCTCCTCTGGAATCTATCCGGTTTTGCCTGAAACAGGGAGGTCTCAGGCCTGAAGATCTAGATCTGGTGGTACTCTCCGGGTTCACGTTTTTAAAGAAATTTATCAGGTGTGGTGATTATTACAGAAAGGTAGCACTCTTTACACGGTTTAAGAGTCTTCTCTTTTTTATGTTTTCTGATAAAGGTGAATTCTACTTTAAGGCAGGTATAAAGGCTGTCTTTATAAATCTTCTTTTATTAACGGGCTTACCTTCTATTTACATAATTTATTATCAGAGGGTAAGAGATGTAAAGAAAGCCTTAAAGGGGTACAAAAGAAAGTATGAATGGGTTGATCACCACAAAGGCCATGCTTTTTCGTCTTATTATACATCAGGTTTTGATAAATGTCTTTCCGTAGTTATTGAAGGGTTGGATTGGGAGGACTCGATGGTTATAGACGAAATAAAGGATGGGAAGATTAGGAGACTATGTTCAACACCGTGGCCTCACTCCGCAGGATACTTTTATGAGCTGATAACTATGCTGCTGGGATTTAATCTGTATGTTCATGCCGGGAAAATAACGGGTCTTGCTGCATATGGAGATCCAGATAATGCCCGGAAACAGGTTGAACGTTTAATGTGGGTCGAAGGCATGGAATTAAGGGTCAGCCCATTGATTTATACTTTACGATATGAATATGCAAAGAATAAGAAGATCCCTGATTATTTTTCAGGACATACACCAGAGGATCTTGCTGCTGCATTTCAAGAAAGGCTTGAAGAGTGTGTAATAGACATATTAAAGAAAGTTTTGAGTGTGACTGGCCCTTCGAATGTTATTTTATCAGGTGGTGTGAGCGCTAATGTCAAGATAAACCAGAAAATACACGAATTAGACTATGTAAAAAATATTTTTGTTCACCCTGCTATGAGTGATGCTGGGCAGGCACTCGGTGTGGCATTGTGGGCTGCAGCAGAAAATGGAGACATGGACGGTGCTTTAACGCTTTCTAATGTCTTTCTGGGACCGGAATATTCTGAAAATGAAATTGAACAGGAACTGTTGTCAGCAGGAGTTAAATACAGGAAAACAAAACATATTTCATCTGAAGTTGCAAAGCTTCTGGATGATGGATATGTAGTGGCAAGATTTACAGGCAGGGTAGAATACGGTCCCAGGTCACTGGGGAACAGGTCCATCCTATGCAAGCCAACTGATACCAGCGTTAATGACTGGCTGAATGAGAGATTAAGGAGGACAGAGTTCATGCCTTTTGCACCTGCCAATCTAATTGAAGATAGTGAGGAACTTTATTTAAATATTAAAGGTGCAGAGTACACTGCTAAATTTATGACCATAACATTCAGCTGTACAGACATGATGAAGCAAAACTGTCCGGCAGTAGTGCATGTTGATGGTACTGCTCGTCCTCAGTTTGTAGACCGTGAAGGAAATCCTGGTCTATATGAAATAATCAAAGAATACAAAAAGATGACTGGTATACCGGCAATAATAAATACCAGTTTTAATGTGCATGGTGAGCCAATTGTTTTGACACCAAAGGATGCGTTAAGTTCCTTCCTTGAGGGGTCTCTTGATTTTCTTGCTATCGGTAAGTTTGTAGTGCCTCATCCTGGTATGATGGTTGATAGAGCCTGATACATTAATTGTAGAATTGCAGAAATAAAATATTTAGGTAAGGAATTAATAAGATGAAATTCAAAATAGATATAACCGATAGTGAGAAGGAGAGCATATATAAATGCTTTGATGATATTTTCAAGAGAAATTTCTGGACAGAGGGGAGATATGTAAGTGAATTTGAAGAAAAATTTCGCTCTTATGTCGGTGCTGAAGCTGAAGCTGTTGCAGCAAGCTCCTGGACTGGAAGCTCCATGGCGGTTTTTGAATATATTGGTGTGAAAGATGAAACGGTTCTGGTGCCTTCTAACACTTTCATGGCGCTCCCTCTTACTGCTATAAAAGCAGGTGCTAACGTAGAGTTTGTTGACTGCAACAGACATGATCTATGTATGTCTGCTGAAGATTTAGAAGTAAAGATCAGGAAGTACAAGCCAAAGGCGGTTGTGGTTGTCCATATAGGGGGACACATAGCATTTGATATCTTTGATATTGTTGAACTGTGCAGAAAGAACAACGTAATCCTGATTGAGGACTGTGCACACGCTCACGGTGCGGAATATAGGGGTAAAAAGGCCGGGACATTTGGTATTGCTGGTGCATATTCATTCTACGCGACAAAGACGATTACCACAGGAGAAGGGGGGATGCTTGTCAGTAATGATAAGAAATTAATTGAATATGCACAAAAATATAGAAATTATGGAAAGTTTGAGTATGAAGTTCCAGGATTGAATTACCGCATGAATGAATTTTCCGCGGTCTTGGGGATATGGCAAACTGAAAAATTACGCAGGATTGTTGAGTGGAAGAACGAAAAGGCTAAGAGATTAGACGAACTTTATAAGAATCGTGTGAAAATGCCTGATGGAATGATTTCAGGTTATTATAAATATATTGTCTTTGATCAGATAGAAAATTCTACAGGTAAGGTCTATGATCTGCCGTGCCACAAAATTATGAAAAGAGATTGCAAATTACCAAATACTGACTGGGTTGCAGAAAACCACTGGTGTGTGCCGTTGTTTTATAAAGGAGATGAGTAATGCGTACCCTTCTCATTATTCCACCATTCTATAGAATGTTGGGAGGACGTAATAACTGGGTTCATCTTGGAGTCGGGTATCTAAGCTCAATGCTGCATCAAAACGGTATCGAAGTCAAGGTCTATAATACTGATTATGTTGAGGATGGTAAAGATCTGAATCTCAGGGATGTCTTTCGTGGAAAGAGTATCTATGATGAAATAATTAATGATACCTCTCATCCGCTCTGGCAGGAGATCATGGGAGAGATTGAGGCGTATAATCCGGATATAATTGGTTTTACGATAAATTTTACGATGACCGCAAAAATAGTTGAAAGACTTGCATCTTTGGTAAAATCATGGAACCCGGGTATAAAGGTAATTGTGGGAGGACCGCATGTGACAATATTGTCGGAATTTACTTTAAGGCATGAATGTTTTGACTATGCGATTAGATATGAAGGTGAATATACACTCCTAGATATAGTCCAAGGTAAGAACATTAAAGAAATTGAGGGGGTAAGCTATAAAGACTCGAATGGAAAAATCTGTGAGAATCCAGATAGAGCGTTGATTCAGAATCTGGATGATCTGCCATTTCCGGATATTAATTTACAACTAAAAAAAGTAACTAATCCACTTGATAATTTCGGGGTAATTGCAACGAGTAGAGGGTGTTCCCTTAAATGTACTTTTTGCAGTAGCCCTTCAATATGGAATAAGAGTGTCAGGTTCCGTTCAGTAGATAATGTTATAAATGAGATAAAGAGTAGATACTTTGGTTATGGAGTGAGAAAATACTATTTTAGTGATGATAACTTTAATATAAATAAAAAATATACTTTAGATCTGTGCAACCAGATTATTGTTAATAAGCTTGACATTGAATGGATTTGTGAAGCACAATTAAAGGCATTCAATAGGGAAATTCTGGAAGCAATGAAAGCTGCTGGATGCAAACGGGTGAAACTGGGGATTGAATCAGGAAATAACCGTATCTTGAAGTTAATGAAGAAAAATACAACTAAGGAGGAGATCCGTAATGTTGTAAAGCTGGTGAAAGAAGTTGGTATTGAGATTACTGCCTATTTCTTGATAGGAATGCCTACTGAAACACGAGATGAAATGTTAGAAACTTATGATTTTGCTGAGGAGCTTGATCTTGCTTATTTAAGTCTCAGTATTGCTTCGCCACAATACGGAACTCCACTCTTCAGTACAATGCAGGACATGGGGGTTCCATTTACTGTTGAAGACTGGCTTGAACATTTTCACCAGAGTTATAAGACCGTGTTGAATGATGAAGTAACAGAAGACATAATTGAGAAATTTTTGAATTATAATGAGAATAAAGGCTTTACTAGGACAATTTAAACACCTAACAAATATAAGTAGGAATAGGACGAAAAATGAGTGAGATAGGAAAACTGAAACTTGCACTGTTCAGAGACAAATTGGATAGTATTATCAAGCTCTGCCAGGGGGAGAAAGAGTACGACGAAATGTATCCCATATCCGTTGAGCTTTCTCTGACAAATGATTGTAATCTTAAATGTGCGTGGTGCTGTGATACAACCGTACGCCAGAAACATCCAGGCCATGCAGACAAGGAAATTCTTTTTGACCTGTTTCGTGATTTGCAAGATGGTGGAACGAAGGGTATTACTATTGAAGGCGGTGGTGAGCCGACAATGCATCCTGATTTTGAAGAAATAATAAAGAAAATAAGAGATCACAACATGGCAGTTGGTCTTTTTACTAATGGAGTTCAACATGAAAAGGTTCTATCGAACATCGATTCTTTTGAATGGGTAAGAGTGTCTCTTGATGCAGATAATCCAAATACGTTTAAGGAACATAAGGGTTTTGATGGGTTTGAGATCGTAATGAAGAATATAGAAAGGCTTGCTGAAAAGAAGGGCAATGTTGTGTTGGGTGTTGGATATGTGGCAACAAGATATACTATGGGAAACATAGAAGATGTTATTGAAAGGCTAAGAGATATGGGTGTAAATTATTTTTATATCAGGCCTGTGGAGGACAATCCGGAATATTCTAGTCGAAATGATATGGAGTGGTTGAAACAGTATTCGACAAATGATTTTGAGGTAATTGTCAATTATTATGGAAGGGTTAAAGGAGGGAATGCTAACCTGCCGTGCATGTGTCATAGTATCTCAGTAGTAATTACAGCAGACGCATCTGTTTATATGTGTGGAAGGCTTCACATTCATCCCGACCACAAGCCAGTGGGCAATTTAAAGAATCAGTCTTTTAATGAAATATGGAATAATAAGAATAGAATATTGCAAACCAAGACGTTAACAGAAATAGATTTTACTAAAAAAAATTGTCCTGTATGCCGAATCACAAAATACAATGAATTTGTTGATGAGATTGTCAGGACCAAGACAATAAATTTCATATAGCGTATGGCATTGAGAAGCAAATGCCTGACATTCCTGCAGTGTCTTGATGTGGGATATAAACACACCTAATCAACCTGCTTTTTAAATACATTATGAGCTCAATCCAGCCAATGATATTCTGAAGCCAAAGGGGTAGCACATCTCAAATGGAGTAAAACAATTGTTTTGCACAGTCTCGGTTTACGTATTCAAGTATTAGGCCTGTATATAAAAGATTGGTGCTGTTTAAACAAATTGTCTGATACGTGGTGAAGAATATTTGTGCGTATGGAGATTGTGACGGGTAGACACTTGCTGGTGTCAGAGCTGTACAATCAGAGTTCATTCATTTGGGAACGATTAGAAGACTAAATAGATTTGTATACAGATAAATCGTATCAAAAAATACTAAATATGGGATCACCGCTTTTAAGCATTACCAGAAAACTCCGTGAGAAGATTCGAAGAAAGCCAACACAGGCTGTTCTTGAAACGACCAATGCCTGCAATCTGAACTGTCCATTCTGTATGGTAGGTATGCAGAATGAACGAACAGCAAAATCTGGAACGGCTGCACACAGTTTAATGACGCGCCCATCTGGATTTATGTCATCTGAGACATTTAATATTATCCATAAGGAATTAAAAAAGTTTGGAATAAGGAAGGTCTATCTTCACTTTCAGGGAGAGCCATTTCTGAATAAACAGACTCCTCAATTTGCTAATGAATTAAAGAAGGACAGCTTTGAAGTTGGCATCTTTACGAATGGACAGGTATTCAATGATGAAAATATTGAAGAGTTAGTAATGGCAGAGATCGATCTCATAAGGTTTTCTGTTGATGGTGCGTCTGAGGAGGTCTATCAGCAAAACAGGGTTGGAGGTAGATTTGATAAAGTATATGAGAACATGAAAAAAGTTGCTTTTGCTCATAGAGGGAAAAAAACGCGAATAGAATGGCAGTTTCTTGTGCTGAAAAATAATGAGCACGAAGTAGAGACCGCAAAAAGGCTAGCTCATGAGATAAGGGTTCAATTTTTTACTAAAGGATACAGAGAGTCCGTTCCGGAACTTGCACCGCAGAACCCTGACTACAGAGCAACATATCACAAAAAACCGTGCAAGGATATATACCACCAGATTGGAATCTACTGGAACGGAGATGTAGTACCCTGTTGCTATGATGTAGATGGTAGTATGATCATGGGAAATTTATGTGATGAAAATTTGTCAAATATATGGAATAACGAAAAATATAGAGATTTCAGGGAACGTGTTAAGAATTGTTTGAAATTTACCAACAATGAGCCGCAAATATGCAGAAATTGTCTGAGATGGCAGTGACATGTATGATTCGAAATATTCGTTCTTTATTAACATACAATAGATACCAAAAAAATAAAACTAATGTTTTTGTGTCACTCCGACCGAGGTTAAAAGGTGGAGGTTCAAATACATTTGCTGGCTTGATGGTTGGTTGGCTTAAAGTGAATGGATATCTACGGGGTTCATCACCGCATAATGCTGATATTATTATATTAATTGCCAACAGAGGGAATTATGAAGAGATAAAGAAAGCAAAAGAAAAAGGTACGTTTGTATTACATAGGCTAGACGAGCATTTTGAAGATAACGAAACAGGAGTTCGCAAGGAAAAACATGAGCAAATAGTTAGACTAAACAAACTAGCTGATTTGACAATATTTCAGAGCCGATTTGTGTTTGAAAATGTGTACCCATATGTAAAACCTAGGCATTATAGAATTGTGTTAAATGGATCAGATCCAAAACTTTTCTATCCATCTGGTGTGCCAGGAAAATACGTTGGAAACGTTGTTTGGGGTATGGGTGAGAAAAAAAGGATAGATATGCTGTATAAGTTCATTCTGGAGCATCCTGAGATAGAGTTTTGTCTGGCTGGTAACCACGATAAATATCCTTATAACTTCATGTTGCCTAATGTTCGGGTTCATAGCCGTTTGAACAGAAAACAAATGGCTGAGTATTACAGAAGTCTAAAGATGTTATATTTCCCCTCAGAGAATGACCCTTGCCCTAACACTGCTGTTGAAGCGATAATGTCTGGTGTGCCGGTATGTTTCAATCCTTTAGGTGGAACGAAAGAGATTGTTAACAGCTGCGGTGTATCGCTTGATCGTGTCGAATACTTGTTAGACAATCTGGATGAATTTAGAGCTCGGTGCCTAAAGCGGAGAGATTTGCATTTTGATAGTGTGGCAAAGAAATACCTGGAACCTTTGAGGTGCGAATAAGGATATAATAAATTGTCATTCTTGATTAAAAAATGATAATTGTCGCAGAAATAGAAAGAATATGGTCCGTAGAACTATCTACGACATGAAAGTGTCGGGCTGAAAAATGTTTATAATATATAAGAGATTATTTCTTTTATGAATCCTGATGTAAAACTTATATTGCATAAAGCCATATCATGCATGGGTGTGATAATACCTGATATTTGGCTTAAACAACTGCAAGACCGGATAATATACGACCCGGTTATAAAAAGAAAGAAGCTAGGTGCAGATCCAATACCTTTGTTTGAGACGGTTCTCTTTGAGCTTCGGTCGAGATGTAATAATACATGTTCTTTTTGCCCCGCAAATATTAATTATGATGAACGTGATGATATAGTAATGCCATTTGAACTCTTCAACAAAGCGGTATTGCAACTGAATGAGTTGGGCTTTGCAGGTAGAGTATGTTTTTACATAAACAACGAACCTCTCATTGTTCCAAACATTGCTGAATACGTCTCAATTGCTGTGAAAAACCTGCCAAAAGCAAGGAAGTTCCAGATTCTCACAAACGGGCTAGCCCTTTCAAGAGACATAGGAGAGAAACTTCTAAAGTCAGGTGTTAATTCTGTGATTATTAATTGGTATCATGAGGACTTAGAGAGCCCCCTGCCTCAACGGATACTTGATTTCCAAGCTATGGCTCAGGAATTTAATAAAAATGGCAAGAATCGTGTTACCGTTCAGGTGGACCGAAGAAGGATAAACGATATATTAACAAACCGTGCCAATTTCGCACCAAATAAAAAAGGAATCAATAACCACTCTCATAAAGGAGGTTTCTGTACTTATCCTTTTACTCACTTATGTATTAACCCGGAAGGTAAAGTAATGTTATGTTGTATGGATGTTTACTATAGAAATGTTATTGGCAGCATCAGTACTGATAAAATAGTCGACATCTGGTACGGTAGAGAATTTCAACAGATACGCCAACACTTGCTGAACGGAGACCGTGAACCACTCTTGCTATGTAACAAATGCGATCATATTGGGGTGCAACCAGGGCATATGAAGACCGTAGCAAAGAAAATCATTCGTGAATTAAGTGGATGTTCATAGAGAATTATTCTGTGTATTTTAACAAAACACATAATAAATCTGACACATTTATTCCTTATTAAATGATAATAATCAGGAGTTTCGGAAGCATTGCGTTCAATATTAACCCTGTTAAATGGGTGGTAGTCGTATTGGTTGACTATGAAGATAATCGCGGTTTCAATGAAGCGCCGAGTAGTTTTTCCCATATTAACTGTTATGAAAAGGAAGAGACAAGTTGTTAAATAATGCATCCGTCAGACAATTCAGCTCAGATAAAATACTCAAGCATTTAGATATTGTTAGTAATTGGATAAAGGGTGGAAATCCAGGTCCGATAACTGTAGAAATTGACATGACTAATGTCTGCAATCACAGTTGCCCGGAATGCGTGGTAGATTATTACCAGAAAAACGATAGTAATACATTGTCTTTTGAAGACGCAAAAGTGATTATTGATCAATTGGTAGAGGCTAAAATCAGAGGGCTAACTTTTACCGGTGGAGGAGAGCCTTTGTGCAACATACATACTATAGACGCAATTGTTTATGCAAAGAAAAAAGGAATGGATGTTGCACTAATCACAAATGGTTCTTTAGTGAGTAAAGAAAAGGCAATGGCCTTAGTGTCTTCATGTGTTTGGATAAGGACATCTCTTGATGCTGCGACACCGGAGACTTTTAAGATTACGCACGGAAAGGATCATACGGAGTTTAATAAGATAATCAAAGGAATACAAATGTTGGTTGAAGAAAAGAGTAAACTTAAAACCGAATGTACAATAGGTGTCGGCTATCTTACTTCTGATGAGACTGTGAGTGAAATGGAACAGGCAGCAATATTATGTAAGAGTCTTGGTGTAGATTATTTGCAATATCGACCAATGCAGATACATCATGGTGGTGAGTTTAGTTATCATTGGACTGAAGTAAATAGAATAATTGAAAAGTGTTTACAGCATTCAAATGATAGCTTTAAGGTCCTTTTTTCTAAACATAAATATGAAATGATGCAAAAAAAGAATTATGGCAGAAATTATGGAAAGTGCTATGGCCACCAGTTTGCGACGGTGATTTCGGCATCAGGTGACATGTATATATGTTGTCACTTAAGGGGGTATGAAAAATACAAGCTTGGGAATATAAAGAAACAATCCTTTCTGGAAATATGGAATTCGGAGCGAAGAAAGAAAGTCTATGAAAATATAGATTTTAAAGACTGCATTCCTTTGTGTAGATGTAACACGTTTAATCAAATATTATGGGAGCTAAAGAAACCTGCTGATCATGTAAATTTCTTATGATATATAAATATGTAGATACCTTCCTGATTAAGGATTTTGTTAAAAATCTGATTACAAGGGATAGTGAGCATAAGATAGGCTGGGTTGTGCCAATAGTATCGCCTTATAAGAATGTAATGGCTTCAACACGGATTCGCGTTTATGATATTATCAATTTTATCAATACTCATTCGTCAGGATTCTGCTCATGTTTATATAGAAAACATTCAAACTATGGTGTTGTTGTGTTTCAAAAGGCTTTTAGTAAGAAATATCAGGACCAGGCAGTTCGTTTAAAGAACGAAAACGTTAAAGTGGTTTTTGATATTAACGTAAACTATGTATCAAAAGAAATTACAAAAGAATCGACAGTAACTGATCGACAGGTTGATGATGCGAGACGTATGATCTCCCTCTCAGATGGCATTATTGCATCCACTGAATATCTTTATAATGTTTATAAAGAATATCATGATAATGTAGTGTTAATTGAAGAAAGTATACCCACAATATTATTTAACAGTTATAAAGAACACAATAATAATAATGTAATTAAGTTAGTATATTGCGGATATGCAGTTAAAGCATGGGAGATAAAACCTATAGCAGATATTCTGAGAAAGAGATATATTAAGAAAATTGAACTTCTCACAATATGTGATCAAGATCCTGAACTGGATTTTATTGAGTACGAATATGTTTATTACGATTATGCTAAATTGCCTGAAATATTGTTAAGAGGCGATATCTGTATTGCACCAAGGGACCTGACTGTGGAATATAATCTTGGCCATGCGTTTACTAAAATAGGCTATCCTATGTCAGTGGGGCTCTGTGTGTTGGCTAGCCCGGTGCCGTCCTATAGAGGGTCACCGGCTTTAATATGTAATAATTCTGCTGAGTGGGGAAATAATCTTAATGAACTTATAATGAATATTAATAAGAGAAAATCACTGGCAAAATCAGGCAGAGCATATTGCATAAATAACTATTCTCTCGACGTTGTGGGAAAAAAATATATTGAATACTTCAGCAAGATGCTTCAGTCAAGATAGCTGGAAGTCTGCTGTGAAAAGCTTATTTATGCATAGACTACGTTGAGGTTCCAACTCTTTTCATTGTGTACCAGGATGCATTGTTGCTCATTGTTGTTTTTAGGAGAAGAGAAACAGGTGGGGATTGTTAAAACCTGCCTAAAGGATTAAGCAAAATGACAGTCATGTATGTTGTAAAGTCAAAAACATTATGAAAATACTGGCAGTTCACGACGGACACAATGCTACCGCCTGTTTCCTGGAGGATGGTGAAATTATCTCTATGGTTTCGGAGGAGAGATTTACCAATATAAAAAACCAGGGAGGTTTTCCCTCTCTCTCCATAGAATGGATATTGAAAACCCAGGCTATCTCTATGGCCGACCTAGACTATATTGTATTTCCACATTTGGTTTCGCCGGTTATGTACCCTTTCAACTCACAGTCTGAATGGAGCAAAAGGGATCTATTTATGCTGGTTAACCAAATATTTCCCAAGTCTATCATAGGTTCTCCAAGTTTAGTAGGGTCTTATATCAAGCTGTTTAAAAGAGTAAGGGTGTCAACGCTCAAATCCTACTCCCAGAAGTTTGGTTTCGATTTTGACAAGGTCTGCCAGGTGGAGCACCACACATCCCATGGTTATGCCGCTCTGTACGGATCCGTTTACAGTGCTGAAGAGGGTGACGTTCTGGTCTTTACATGCGATGACTCGGGAGATGGTCTTTCCAGCACTGTTGCCGCCTGGAGCATGGAGAAAGGGTATAGAATACTCCAGCAGACGCCATCATTTCACTCTATTGGTGACCTCTATGCAAGAGTGACCCAATACCTGGGAATGAAAGCCGGGGAACATGAATATAAGGTTATGGGCATGGCTCCTTATGTTAGCGAGGAAAGTTCACAGGGAGCCTATTACAAATTTCTTGAGTATATCAATTTCGACCTCAAAAATGGTGCAATAAAGAAGAACAGGCTCTACGGGAAGAGAATGTTGAAGCGGATGAAAAACGACTTTTTCATGGAGAGGTTTGATAATGTTTGCGGTGGTCTCCAGAGAGTATTTGAGCATGTGGTGGTTAGCTGGGTAAGGTACTGGGCCCAGAAAACCTGTATTAGGACAGCAGTGTTTGGTGGTGGTTCATTTATGAACGTAAAGGCCAACATGCTTATATCGCAACTGAAGGAGCTAGACCATGTCTATTTCTGTCCAAGTAGTGGAGATGAAAGCACTGCTATGGGGGCGGCATATTATGTGGCTCAAAAGAATGGTGAAAAAAAGATTGAGCCTCTCAAGTCTCTATATAAAGGGCCTTCGTACAATAGAAATGAGGTTGAGGCGGCCCTTGAAAAATACAAGGATCAAACTGTAATAGAGAAACCAGCAGACATAGACGTACATACGGCAGGTTTATTGTCCGATGGCAAAATAATAGCACGATTCAGAGGGCCTGCTGAGTGGGGGGCCCGGGCTCTGGGAAATCGTTCAATACTGTGTCGGGCCGATGATCCCAGGATCATTTCAATACTCAATAAAGCGATAAAGATGAGAGATTTCTGGATGCCTTTTGCTCCATCCATACTGGAGGAGGATTCGGACAGATATCTCTCCAATCCCAATAACATTCTCTGTCCCAACATGACGCTGACTTTTGAAACTAATAAGGAAGCCAGGTGTGAAATCATCTCCGCCTTGCATCCTTATGATTTTTCCTGCAGGCCACAGATAGTCAACAAAGAGACCAACCAATCATATCACCGATTGCTATTATCCTTTCAAGAATTGACGGGGTACAGTGGTTTATTAAATACATCTTTTAATCTTCACGGTTCACCCATCGTGGGTACTCCGGAAAACGCGTTGAATACTTTGATGACGTCAAGAATAGACTATCTCGTCTTGGAGGAATACCTTGTACGAGCCAAACCGGGCTGCCGACCGTAAATATGGACAGTTGAGACTATAGACGATGGAAGCGACCTTAATTTAATTGTAGAAATCTAGTCGGCTTTATGAAGTAAAATATAGCGTTAATGGTTGATATAATTTTAGTAATTCCACCCTCTCCGGATCACCGGAAGATTGCCAGGTTCTCCTTTCAAAGTTTTGAATCAAAGGGCAGTTACCTTTTCCAGCCTAGAGAGTACCTCGCCATTACCTCCTGCCTTAAACCCGGTGATGGAGCTGTTTTCATAGACGGCACTTGCGATAACCTGGAGGATGAGGATTTTTTTTGCCAACTACAGGAGACTGACAAAGGAGACATCCTGTTTTTCTCACTATCTAATGTATGCTGGGATTCAGATTATGATTACTTTAGAAAGACAGTGAAGCTATTTCCGGATATGCCTGTCTACGTTTCGGGAGACATTTTCCTGGACATGGATTTTAGAGAAAAAATACTATCTGATTGTGACGGAGTAGTCTTTCTTCCTTATGAATTGAATTTAGAGAAGATGGCTGCTTTCAGAAAAACTGATGTGGAGTCTCTCCCTGGTGTTTCTACAAAATCAGAGCAAAATGTATTCAGTGATCCCAGGAAGATAACAAAAGTATTAGAGGGATCTCCACGTCATGAACTCTTTCTTAAACCCGGATATCGCTTTCCATTTGCCAGGCATAAGGAATTTGCCACGGTGGTGACCGCTTATGGATGCCCTAATGCGTGTTCATATTGTGGCAGCTCGAACTTCCCTCCTGCAGTCCGTTCTCATGAGGCCGTGTTAAGAGAAATGGAGCACCTGGCTGATTTGGGGATTAAGGAGCTATTTTTATATGACCTTACATTCGGGTTTTATAAAAAGGAAAGTATTCCTCTTCTTGAGGAAATGAAGAGAAGGTTTGGCTTCTCATGGACCTGTTTCACGAACCATCAAGTTTGTACTCCTGAATTCCTTGAATTAATGTATGAGGCAGGATGCCACACCATCATGGTTGGAGTTGATAGTACCCGTGTTGAGACCTTAAAAAACTATAAAAGGAGTTTTAGGAAGGATAAACTGGAATCCTTAATTGAAAAGGCAAATAGATTGAAAATGAGCGTATGCGCGGATTTTATAATTGGTCTTGAAGACGAAACTGAAGATGACATAAGAAGTACAATCAATTATGCACTGAAATTACCCATAGATTTTGCTTCCTTTAATGTTATTGTTCCGACTCCTGGAACACTGATCAGAGAGAACTTAAAGAAAAAGGGGGTATCTTCTGCAGATTTGACTAATTTCGATTCTCTGGGACACGCCGGCAATATTGGAAATAAACACCTTTCTGGTCAACGTATTATAGAGCTGAGAAATGACGCGGTAAAAAAGTTTTACCTTAGGCCCTCTCTGATTTTAAGAAGGCTTCGAAAAACATCTTCCTGGAAACATTTTACAATACAGTTCCGAGAGATGCTGTCGTTATTCGCTAAATCTTTCATAAGAACCAAAAATATTTAGGAGTTGGTTCCTGTGAAAGCAGTAAATGATTTAATTATTATTTATTATATGAGGTTTCACTAAAATCACTGATTTGTAAATGGTTTTAACAGGGGGATATATAACAGACAAATGAAAGTTTCAATAATTGTACCCGTATACAATGAAGAAGGATTCATACAGCAAGTTGTCGAAGAATTGCTTGGTTTAAGATTCGATAAAGAGATAATTGTTATTGACGATGGTTCTACCGACAACAGTAGAGCTATCTTGAGAAAGTATAAATCCAATAAAGAGATTAAAATTATTTATCATAAGAATAACAAGGGTAAAGGAGGAGCAATAAAGACGGGAGTGTCAGAAGCTACCGGAGATTATATAATTATTAAGGATGCAGATGTTGAACAATCCTCAGATGAGATAGAGAAGTTTTTTCCGGAGATAGAAAAAGGATATGAGGCTGTTTTTGGCACAAGGGCTTTGGAATGGGGGGATAAATATAACATACGACACACGGCTAACCTGTTTTTTACAATCTTGCTAAATGCTCTCTTTAAAACTCATTTGACCGATATAATGACAGGGTATAAAATGATAAAAACTGATTTGTTTAAGTCTTTAAGGCTGGATGCAAACGGTTTTAGTATAGAGCCTGAGATTACTATAAGAGTCATAGAAAAAGGTGTGCCAATTAGAGAGGTTCCAGTTTCTTATAGTGCCAGAGGCATAGAAGATGGAAAGAAGATAAGGGTTAAAGATAGCTTTAGCATAATTTTCACGATAATAAGATTAAGATTCATTGCATATAAATAATGATTAAGTTGCTTCAATGGATAATGCGGTTTACGGAAAAACATTTACGTTTGTGTGATATTCTTATAATACTTACTTTTCTTCTATTTGCGATAATCTGTCACACAGGCCGTACTTGTGCTCCACCTCCTATAATTGATTTTACAAACAGTGATGCGGGAAATATTGCATGCTTTTCTGCAGGTTTAGATAACCAGGAACTATTCAAAGGAGATATGGTACTTGAAAACCCTAAAAATTATAGCTATTACATGACAATACATGTCCCACTAATCAGGGCTATTAACAAGATTACTGGTTCGTATTCAGAGGCATTTCTTGCATTATACGGCTTTCAAATATTTCTGTTATTAACAGGGTTCTATTTCCTTGGAATACTGTTGCTGAAATCACGTTTCTGGGCTGTTCTCTTAAGCTTTGTTATAATCACATATGGTGCTGTTGGAGTATGGACTTACTGGGGACTGTGGACTGATCCGATTCCTCGAGATACATTTGCATCATTACTTGGTTTCTTATGGTTTTTTGTAATATATACACATAAGTCTCCAAAATACTGGCCGATACTTATGGGCCTTGCCGGACTACTTGTATACGTACACCCTATAAGTGCACTGGCAATAGCATTTTCTATATGGTTCGCATACTGGTGGTTTGTTCCAAAAGGCTGGAGTAATTCTCGAAAGATTGCCTACTTGTTTTTTTGTGGAATTATCTTTTGCATTGTTGCCGTACCGTTTATATATAACTTTGTTACAAGTCTAGACCATAGCACAAGTGAAAACCCCCAACTTATACGCAAGATCATTGAGTACAGAACACCGCCAGGCCTTTCTGCAGTAGATTTTGGCTGGGCAATTAAAAAGTTTTTATTTACAGTGATGATAGGGTGTCCAACCGTATCTCTTGGCATTGTTGGAGTTTTGGTTCTTTTTAGTTATTCAGAATGGAGAAAGAACTCTGAGTTGAAGCTCATTCTACTTTGGATAGCAGGCGGAATAGTTTTCTTGTTGTTTTTTCTTGGAGGAAATATTGCATTTGCTAATATTGCAGGTAGGGTCCCAATCTTGAATAACTTAATTCGTAATGTTCGTTATATAATACCAATATCACTAATACTCTTTATGATGGGGGTTGTGTGTATTGAAAGAAATTTTCAGAATTGGATAGGTAGACGTGTTGTATACCTGAGTATTATAGTCCTAATGATATACATTTTAAACCCACTGGGGATTGCAAAGGATTTTCGTGCGATCCCTGTCTTGGGCATAAAATCCCTGGCAACTGGATATAAACCAAAAAAATCACCTCTAGCGGAAGCAATAACTGCAGTAAGCAAGCTGACACTACCCGGTTCCAGGATATTGCCGATAAATCTGGAACCTCTGGCAATTCGATATGCAGCTATCCGCCCGGTTGTATGGGCATACAAGGATGGTGCAGTTCTTGATAAATCAAATCATGAGAAATTGATCAAATGGCACCAAGTAAGAGAACGTATCAGGGAAGTGTGGAAAAAAACCGCGCTTTCTCCAGAAAAGAGAACGATAGGACTTTTACAAATAGCACGCGAACTCAATGCGGAGTATCTTCTTATGGCGGATGATATTCATATAGACATCAATAAAGTTAAGCAGTACAACGTGTTTCCGGATGAACTCATTTGGACTAACAGTTCTTATTCTTTGTATCGTGTAGCAGACAAATAGTTTCCTGAAACAACAAATAATATGTTTTTGATACTGCCAATGATTGTAACTATACCGGGATGCTATTCACATCGTAGTATTATGACATTGAATATATAGTATTCGGTGATATAAGGTACACTAGCTCTGGTTATAACTTCATAAGGAGAATGGGTGAATAGCATTAAGCCCTTAATTGAAATCTGGAAGAATACAGGAATTTTTACGTAAGGATACTGCTTCGTAGATGAATACATTTCACTTAAATGATCGGTAAAATGGCACTTCCTGTCTTCATATCATACGATACAGTTGAAAGTGGAAAATCGGGTGGAGCAAATTCCTTTGTTCTGGGACTAAAACAAGTGTTGGGACAATCCCGTGATGTTGTTCTGGTTAATAAAATCGCATCTGCCAAGGTAGTTCTAATAATTAGTGCTGGTTATGGTGATAGCAAAAGGCTTAAACCATATATGGTTCGAAACACGATATCTGGCAGAACCAGGTGGCACCCGTTCGGTTATTTTCATGCTAAAAAAGATAAAATAATAGTCCAACGGCTTGATGGTTTAGGCAGACTTTATGGGCGTAATGATGATCTGGATGATCGCCAAATCAATATTAACCGGTATGCCGATATCACCGTTTTTCAAACAGGTTATTGTAAAGACGTATTCAGGCAGGCAGGTATTAACCCAGAAAGGAATGTAATTATAGGGAATGGGGCAAACCCTGTCTGGTTTAAACCTGCTCCTGCCCATATCCTTGATGCGACTATCAAGATTATAGGATGCAGTTGGTCTAACAATCCTAATAAAGGTTTTGAGGATCTGGTTGATTGGGCAAAGCTAAGACATGTTGAGGTCTCTTTTGTTGGCAGGTGGCCGGAAAGAATTCACTCTGGTAAAGTACGTTTGCTGGGTGTAATGCATCAAAAGGATTTTGCCCAGGTTCTCAAACAGAATGATCTTTTATTATATCCCTCTAAAAATGATGCATGTCCCAATGTCGTATATGAAGCCCTGGCAAGCGGATTGCCGGTTGTATATCATCCAAGTGGAGGCACCCCGGAGATTTGCAGAAATACTATGTTTGGCGAGCCAATGAGTGATACGCCCCAGAAAACCCTGGAAAAAATACTTGACCGGTATCATGAAATACGTGAACGGGTTTCTGATCATTACAGTGAATTTCTGATAACGTACGCTGCAAAGAAGTATGAAAAAATTTTCCTGGAAGCCGCAAGACTGTAGTTAACCTTACATGGAATGATAATACCTGTATACACCATTTGTAATTTGTAAGGCTGCCATGCAATGAAAAGTAACTCTTTTACCAGAAATGAAGACAGCAGAGTAGTTTACTATAAGATTTCCCCCTCTGTCGGAAGCAACCTCTGGGATGAGCACTGGGAGGAGACAAGAAAATCATCGAGTGAATTTTACAGTCGTTATGCACGTGGTCATTTAGGGTATGGACTTCTTGGATATGTTTTTCAGAAATATCTACCCAAGAGGGGTAGAATTCTTGAGGCCGGCTGTGGTCTTGGACAATTTGTGTTGGCACTTTGCGCCCGTGGCTATAACTGTATCGGTATTGATTATGCCCATAAGGCTATACAGAACCTCAAAAAATACTTCCCCGATATTCCTGTCATGGCAGGTGATGTCTGTCATTTGAACATTAAAGATGAGAGTCTGGATGCCTATATCTCGCTAGGAGTTGTAGAGCATTTCAGGGAAGGTCCTGTAATTCCTCTTAGAGAAGCCTTCCGTGTATTAAAAAAAAGAGGGACTTTGATAGTAAGTGTGCCACAGGCATTTGAGTGGAGAAGACACGATGCCCATAGCGAAAGCACGCCTTTACCTGACAAGGCCGTCTTCTATCAGTACGCTTTCTCACCAGATGAATTCAGAGAGTTTTTAATAGCTACCGGGTTTACTATTAAAGCTGAATACGGCTACAGTCTGCATTACGCGTTCAGGCTCCGTTTTAAGGCTTTCGGAAAACTACTGAACATATTTCCGAAGCTTTCTCGTATTGACATCCTTACAGACAGGCTTCAGCTTGGACCTGACATTTCTAGAATGAGGTTATATATCGCTACCAAGGAGCATGGGTACTAGTGCCTAATTTACTATTATGTATGACTCCGGGCGTCGGACTAAATACATGGGAAGGTATTGGGAGCCTTAAACGTGAACTAAGCATCTATGTAGAATATGTACAAAGAGGATGGAAAGTCAAAATTCTGACATTTGATAAAGGGAAAATCCCTGATTTACCTGAAGGGATTCAGGCTGTTCGCTTTCCACACCGTTGTTTATTATTTATTCTTCCCTGGACGCATAGAAAATTAAGTGAATGGGCAGATGTAATAAAGACAAATCAGAGTGTTCATGCATATTTATATACAAAGGCGGCAAAGCATTGGAAGAAACCAATTCTCTTGAGATGCGGATATGTTCATGGAGAATACCTTGAGTCTACTATAGGTTTTAAACCCAGGGTAAAGTTTTACCAGCGTTTAGAAACCAAAGCTTTTCAGGAAGCGACACACTGTCAGGTACCGACTGAAGAACTTTCCAGATGGGTGCATAAGAGATATTATATTCCAGAGAATAAGATAGCAGTCGTGCCCAATTTTGTAGATATAGACCTGTTCCGGCCTGTGGCAGGGAGAAGGCATAAGAAATCAATTATCGCTGTTGGAAGACTTATGCCGGTTAAACGATATGATCTTTTAATCAATGCATGTGCAGAGATACCCGAATGCAGATTGACAATAGTAGGGGAAGGCCCTGAAAAGCAAAATCTTGAGAACCTTGCAAAGGAGAGAAAGCTTGCTCTCAACTTGACCGGTAATCTTCCGAATGAAAAGTTACCTCAAGTCCTTCATGAACAACAGATATTTGCTATTACTTCAAGCTGGGAGGGGCATCCAAAGGCTCTGATTGAGGCAATGGCATGTGGTATGCCATGTCTTTGTGTTGATGATATTGGCATTAGAAGTATTATAGAGAGCGGTATGAATGGATGGCTTGTAAAGGCGTCACATAGCCATCTGGTAAATGGAATTTCCACGCTACTTGGAAGTCGTATTTTACGTGAGAACTTATCCAGAGGTGCAAGGAAGTTTGTTCTGGGGCGTTATGGGTTTAATACATGTTTTTCCAGGGAATACGATTTAATAAGCTCATTAATGTAACGAATAAATGCATTGTTTAAGAGAGATTAAGTCTGAAAGTATTCTTAGTTTATGATATTAGTCGATGATATTAAATCTCTGATTAAGACTGCAGTAAAGAGACCTTTCCTGGCAGGAAGGCTTATAAAGGTTCTCCTCATGTTGCATAACTTTTCGTACAAAGGTGTAGGGTTTCTATCACAGTATCTTGAGGTAGACGGTATTCATCCCAAGCACAGAATAATGAAATATCATGACTGGTTTACTAAGCATATAAAGAGTAACTGGTTTGTACTGGATATAGGATGTGGGAATGGCGCTTTGACTTCTGATATCGGCCTGGTAGCAAGGAAAGTAATTGGGATTGATATTAGTGATGACAATATCAAAAATGCCAGAGAGTGTTGCAATGAGAAAAATGTAGAATTTGTTTGTGATGACGTCACTACATGTCTTATAGATTTTAAGGCTGATTGCATTGTTCTGTCGAATATTCTGGAGCATATAAAGGACAGAGATGTGTTTCTTGAGAGACTCAAAATGGTATCTGATAGATTTCTTATAAGAGTGCCTATGTTAAACAGGGATTGGATCACTCCCTATAAGAGAGAAATGAACATAGAGTGGAGGCTGGATAATACACATTATATAGAATATACAAAAGAGAGCTTTTATGAAGAAATGTATAGTGCAGGAATGATAATAAAGGAACAGGAAATAGTGTGGGGGGAGATTTATTCAATTGTAGAGGCTAATGATAATCTGTCAACTACTTCCAGTTAACCGCTGAGGTAAAGGTTTCTGTACTGTATTCACCATAAAGTTATAAGTGCAATAATGTAAAAAGTGAATTGAAAAGTCATGTTTCTGCCTGAAATAGTAACTTTGGACTTGTCAAAGAGCAGTCTTATAGTTTATATCTATTTTTGATTATAGGAGTAAATCAACAAAATCATATGCTTCGTAAATTAAATAAAATTGTCAGTCCATATTTTAGGCTCTATACAAATAAATTTGCGGTAGATACTTTAATTTATTTTGTTACAGATAGGTGTAACTTTCGATGTAAAACATGTTTTAATGCTGAACACATGGATAATGCTAGTCACTCCGATTTGTCCATAGACGAAATTAAAAATATATCAAATTCTTTAGGAAGATTGAATAGCTTATTCATATCCGGAGGTGAACCGGCATTAAGAAATGATCTGGCTGACATTTGTGAAATATTTTATTTGCAGAATAAAATTCGATCTATTCATCTTCCTACAAATGGTTTTTATACAGACAAGGTGTATAGTGAGACAAAGAAAATATTGGAAAGATGTCCGGGTTTAAGTTTGACCCTGAGTCTTCCACTTGATGGGTTGAAAAAAACTCACGATTTGATTAAAGGAGTCGAGGGGAGTTTTGATAAAGTTGAGCAAACAGTTATGAGGTTGTCTACATTGAAGAAAGACTATGCAAACCTTACGATTTATATTATTACGGTCGTGAACAAGCTGAATTTAAATGAAATTATTGATCTGTCTGAATATATAAAGAATAACTTACCCGTTGATGACCATGGCCCTTCACCGATGAGAGGGACGCCATATGACAAGAACCTTTCATCACTATCTCACGAAGAATGGAGTGATCTTTCCGGAAAATTATTAGAATACCAAGCATATTGGTCTAATAAAAAACTTCAAAATAAAATGGAACGTTTTATCAGTATGAACAGGTTTAAATACATGTATGATTTATATACTACAGTACTGAGAGATAAAAAACTACCTTTTACCTGTCAAGCCGGAGGCATAATTGGAGTGCTGGATTCCAGTGGAGATGTCAGGTTGTGCGAAATGACAGAACATGTAGGTAATGTACGTAATGTGAATTATGATTTCAAAAAAGTATGGTTTTCAGAAAAAGCCGATAAAGTTCGTAAAGAAATAACAAATTGTTCATGCACTCATGCGTGCTTTTTAGGCGCAAGCATGAGCATGAATCCTTACAGCCTTTTAAAGTCTACATTTTTGGGAAGAATATGAAAGTCAGTGTGATTCTGATAGTTTTTAATGAGGAAAAATATATTGTAAAGTGCATAGATGCCTTGTTGAGACAAACCTTTACGGATTTTGAAATTATAGCTATTAATAACGGATCTACTGACGGAACGGGTGAAATTATAAACTCCTTCAATGATGCAAGAATAAAATATTATGTAGAGAATGCTAGATGTGGTTTGTCAAGTCTTAGAAATATCGGTATTAGAAAATCAAAAGGTAAATATGTTTTCATGACTGATGGGGATTGTATACCAAATAAATACTGGCTTGAAGAAGGGCTAAAAAGCTTACAGGATGCTGAGTATGTTGGTGTTGAGGGGAAGACATATTATGAAAGCGCTAATACAACAATTTCAAATGTAATTGTTGAGTCATACAAAGGTTATTATATGACATGTAACGTTGGGTATAGAAGAGATGTACTGGATAAGGTGAATTATTTTGATCCAAACTTTGCGTGCGGCCATGAAGACAGGGAACTGGCAATTCGTGTCCTGAAACATGGTGAAATCTGTTTCTCGGAAGATATGATCGTGGTGCATCAATTAAAAAAGCTGAGTATAAAAAGGTTGTTTACTCTGGCAAAAAGGGCTGGAAATAAGGTTTATTTATTAAAGCTCAATGGTAAGGAGTCTGGTGGAGAGGTAAGGATGAACATATTGTATTTAGATAGGTTGCTGATTATACTATTTCCACCGCTACTGATATTAGGTAAAGCTCTTCGGTCTGTAGATGATTTAGTCTTGGCATTTTTCCAATATTTTGCTTATATCTATGAAAGAATTATTATCTGGAAAGCCGCAATAAAAAACCGGATCTTTATTTTATGAATTATTGGGATAAAATAGTGGTCTATGCCATTGTATAGACTAAATGCTTTTAGGGAAGACTATCAGCAATTTGTCGCTTAGATGGGGAGAGATTGGTAGTTTTTAATGATATAAGTGTTCTTTTGTGTGAGGCCAGTAGTATACTCAATTTGATACTAAGGCAAAATAATTAAGAAGGAGATAATATGGAAGATGATCTTGGATTAATTGATTATTTGAGAATAATCTGGAAGCGTAAGCTACTCCTCATTGCAGGGACCATGGTCGGTCTGGTAGTAGGATTGGTAGTGGTTCATAGGATGCCAGAGTTGTACCGTGTAGAGTTACTTTTAAACATGGGGAAAAAAATGATTGCTTTGCCTTCTGGTAATTTTGATCTTATGCCTATTGATTCTCCTAAAACTTTTGTCGATATCCTTCAAGCCCACTATTCCCTGAGTAAAGAGCGAACTAGTAAATATAAATACGCTCTTAAGTTTGAAGTGGTTGACAACACTAATCTGAATAGGATTTCAACTATAGGGCCAGCTGATAAGGAAACTGCTGAACGTTTTGAAGAAATCGTTCAAAAGTTTTGTGTTGAGTATTCTCAAAAAACAGAAAAATCTTTCATCCCTTTGTATGAGGCCATAGAGACGCTTAATGTATATCATAGAGAGATAATTGAAGATCTGGCCAGGTCGAAGAAAATATTAGAAAAATTTACATCTGTGTCTGATAGTGAAATTATTGAAAATGTCAATTCAGTAATAAATATCGAGCGTTCTTTGTGGGAAAAAAGAACTATTTTGAAAGAAATTCAGTCTGATCTCTTGTTTTATGAATCGTTTGCCAAGAATTCTGATGAATATAAAACAAGGATAGTTGGTGACATGAGGAGATCAACTATTCAACAAGAAAAAACACGTAAGATCATAAAAGTTGTGGGTTTGAGTTTTGTGATATCATTGTGCTTAGTCTTCTTTATAGAGTATATTGAGACGCTAAAGAGAATTGAAAAGGTTAGGAAGCAGACTTAGAACAGCGATACAAAAAGTGAGTGTGTTCTATATACTCACGTTATCGAAAAAAAGATGCTAAAGGGGAACTCTCTAAGCCAGTCTTACATATTGCCCGATCGTTGTTCATTCTTGTGAGTAGGTGTCCATGCAATAGCAGTTTGGGAGAAGATGATGTTAGGTCTTATTGTAAAAGTTGGACTTCATTATGACATTGAGAATCCAAAAGGTGGAATGTCAAGTATATGTTTAAGCGGTTGTCAGGATCTATTTTCAGAAATATTAGGAAGCGCATAGAACATTATGAGATCCTTATTAACATACATTTCTATGAAAACTAATATCGTGGAAACCTTTACGTTAGTTTCGCATGAGATGCTGGAAGTAACAAAAAGTATAAAAATCCACCACATACAGATGTTGCTTTTTAGTTGTATGGTTGCTGGATATTTTTACTTTGGTTATGTTGATTTTGTGGGTCCCTTCTCTCTCGGTGTTGTAAGCCTGTTAGTATTGTTTTTGGTTTCTTGTTTAAATTATTGCATACGATCAGACCGAACGATCTCAAGCTCACATATTATAATTTCAGTTGTACTGATATTGATGGCATTATGGTTGTATGCAGTATATGATGTTCCGGTTATTCGATTGCAAAAAATGTTTATTGTTCCAATTGTACTAATTTTTGCTGTAAGAGAAGGCGTTAAATCTATACGGCAGGTAAATAACGCCTTGATCATTATAGCCATTATTGTAAGTATCTCTTGCATATTTGCTGTCTTACAAGCATTTGATGTAGATTTCTTTTGGGATATAAGAATGTTGCTTGGAACAGCGGAGCGTGGTGCCGTCGAGTACCAACTTGTTAATAGAATAAAGGCACCAGGCCTTGCTTTATTTTCAGTGCCATTATCTTACCAAATTAGCGCAATCTTTCCATTTGTAATTTATTTGACATACATATCCACCGCTAGAAGAAAGATGATAATACTAGGACTATGTCTGGTGCTTGGCTCATTAGCATCAAAATCACTATCGTCGATTTTGGCAATATTGGTTAGCTATATTGTGTTTATGAAACTGAATCATTTGTTAAGGCCAAAGAGATTGCTTGGATTTATTATAATTCTAATGTTTTTGGCTATAGGTTTCTCGTATTATAATGGCCTTATTTCAAGAATAATCTCACCAGATCATACAGTTTTGTCTCGGATACCATTTACGCTGATAGGTGTAAAGATACTTCTTAATGCTCCATTAGGTATAAGTGGGAATGAATTGATGGATTTAATGCGCTACTATTTGGTAGATTTTCGCCATATATTAGGCGCAAAAGATATATTCGAATTTGGCTTTCACAATTGTCTGTTAACTTTTGGAGTTACTTATGGATGGGCAGTTTTTATAATGTATATTTGGCTTTATTTATATATATTTAGGCTGATCTATAAACCATTGAAGAAGAGCACCATAGGTTCTGATGATCGTTACTTTTATTCTGGTGCAATAGCTTATTTTTGTGCTTATTTAATTCAAAGCTCTACTCATAGTGCCGGCTTGATGATTGGTGATCCTTATGACTGGATACCGCTGGCAGTGATATTGACGTATAAGCCATCACAGGTGAGTACATAAAAGCAAAAGGCATAAACAGAGGCGTTCTGTTAGTGGGGCAGGAATTAGTAATGTTATCAGTGATGGCTTATTTTGGGTCATCATTAAGCACATTACGAGAAGGTGTCTTCTCACTATTCAAGTATGCAAAATTACAAAAAACTATCAAAGAATGCGAAATATTCTGCTATGAAAGAATATAGTTTTGAAAACTGCTTTTCAAGAGAACATTGGCGGTATAAATACATTATAGAAGAAACTCGATTAAATGTAATGATGGATAGGAGATGATTACTGTTCTCTGGAGAGTATTTAGTAACCTGTCGCTTATAAAAAAACATAAACTATTTCTAAATCTACCTTCAATAATTAACTTAATAAAATTTCTGGCTATACCAAGAAGTGGAAGAGTTGGGTATAAGCCTATACAGATTTCATGTTATATCACGGATAGATGTACATTAAATTGTAATTTTTGCCCTCATCATTCTATCTATCGAAATGAAAATTATCCTTTCCTCCATAATCCATTGCAGGATATGTCTTTTGAGGCATTTAGAAAAACAATAGATATTTTCCCAGAAACTATCCGTATTACTTTGGCTGGAGTCGGAGAACCTTTTTTAAATAAAAATATTTTCAAAATGATAGACTATGCAATTTGCAATAGAAAATTAATTACAGTGATTTCGAACGGAACACTACTAAATGACAATTTGGATGAATTGCTTAATAGAAAAATATTCAGTTTGTGCATTAGCCTGAATGTGGAAAACCAAATGGGATTCTACAAATTGACCAACAATAAGAAATATGATTTTAATAGTATCGTTTCCACCCTACAGGAATTTACAAAGAAAAATAATGGAAAAATTAAATTTAATCTAACATACGTTGTATCGAAGAAGAACATTTTCAATATTGATAATATTTTGGATTTTGTCAGAAGAGAGTTGTCAGGCGTTTCAATGGTTATGTTCCATAATGTTATTTATTTTGGAATAGATCAAAGATACCCACTGGATGAAACCTTACGTGATGATGATATGGAAGTTGTTAATTATTTAGAACAATTAAGGAAGCAAGCAAATAGTTATCCATTTCAAATAATCTTCCCTCAATTAAGAAACACAAAAAGTGGAATTACTTGTGATGACTTCTTTCGGCATTTACTTGTAGATGCAGGAGGGAACGTTAGTGGCTGTGGGCGTTCCATTACTCCACAAAAAGAATTTGGAAATATTTTTAAAGAAGGCCAAGATGTTTGGAATAATGCTTATTTTCAGAAAATGAGGCTAATGTCTTTAAGGAAAGAGTTTAATCAGCATCCTGTGTGTAAAAACTGTATGGGATCCTAAGCTAAACTTTGAATAATCAACTAAGATATGCATACTGATAGTACACAAAACGTCAGGCATAAGAGCTCTCACGAATATTTTAATATACACTGTTTGTTTAAACAGAATTACAATTGGAGTGGTTTTGCCTTTTCTACCATTAGTTAGTGTTTTAATGCCGGTATATAATGGTGAGCTTTTTTTGTCTGATGCTTTAGAGAGCATTCTAAATCAGAGTTTTAGTGATTTTGAACTAATTCTGATAGACGATGGTTCCACAGACAAGACAACTGAAATTCTTCATCAATTTGATCAACGGGACAAACGTATTAAAGTGTTTAGGCACGAGAAGAATCTTGGTTTAACAAAATCCTTGACTTTCGGTCTGACAAAGTGCAAAGGAGAGTTTATTGCCAGACATGATGCTGATGATTTTTCTGAACCTGAACGTTTTGCTTGCCAGGTAGCATTCCTCAGAGATCAACCTGACTATGGGCTTATTGGAACTGCTGTTTCAAGGATTGATAGTCAGGCAAATATAATTGATCAGCCGATCGTTATAAATGGAGACAAGAGGATTCGCTCATTGATTAAAGGTGTAAACCCATTTGTTCATGGATCTATTATGATGAGAAAAAGTACAGTTGACACTGTTAAGGGCTACAGAAATGGATTTCGGTATGCACAGGACTATGATTTGTGGTTAAGGATTTCCGAGATTACTTTTGTAGACAATTTGCTTGAACGTTTATATCGGCTGAGGATTCATCCGGCAGGAATATCTAAACAAAAACTTCCAATCCAGATTCAATATGCAGCAATAGCATGGTATTTTGCTAACGAACGCCATAATGAAGGTTCTGACTCGTATACAATTATGAATAAAGACTTTAATGGAGATATTGATGCCTTCTTCAAACTTCCAAGAATAAAGAATGAAATAAACTGTTTGGTTGGGAAATTTTCTTTTTGTTTTGGAGAAAGAGAGAATGCGTATCAATCATTTTCCCATGCACATGGTATTTCTAATATCTTATATCGTTTTGTTTGTAGAAGAAATTGGACTTTCATGCTGGCGAGAGAGACTGCCCGGTTTCTTATGACACAAAAGAGTAAGTATTTGTAGTGTATTTCCACCGTTCAATTAGAAGGTATATCTCAAGAGTTTATAATCTGTGATCTACGTATGAAAGCAGGGAATATAATCGAGTATAGTCCAATCTTAGTAGATGAGTGATATTAAATATCTATTCGGTCTGAGTTTGTATGCATAAAGAAGCGAATTTTAAGGCTACTTCTGAAAAAGTGGTATTTTCTATTGTTATTTGTACCTTAGGGTATGACTTGGCAAATCTGAAAAGGTGTCTGGATTCAATTCAATGCCAGACTTATAGCAGTTTTGATGTAATTGTTATTGATCAGGGCAAAACAGACTTAAGTATACTTCTGGGCCAATATGCCAATAATATTTGTCATATTAAGACAGAGAAAAAAGGGCTTAGTCTGGGATTAAATGTAGGGATGAATAAAAGTTCAGCTGATTATCTGGTATTTCTTGATGATGATGCATTTATTAAGAATAATTATTTAGAAGAGGCGTATAAAACTTTACAGATTACAAATGTGGCATGCTTAGGGGGTGTGGTTTTAGACCTTAAAACTAATAAACCTATTGCTAGAAGTATAAAAGCAGATAGAAGTTTCTACTTAAAGTTTGATGATTATAATCAGTGGAACTGTTCAGCTACAATAATTAAAAGAGTAGTACTGGTGGGTCTCGGAGGCTTTGATGAAGACTTAGGGGTTGGCGGTAAGTGGCCTAGTGCTGAAGATTCTGATGTGCTGATAAGGGCTCTTTTATCAGGTGAGAAAGCCTATATATGCAAGGAATTGTGTGTTTATCATCCTACTGAAGTGGAGAAAATTCTAGGATTGTCGTATAGGGACGTTAGAAAACGAGGTTATAATTATGGATCAGGAAGAGCTGCCTTTCTAAGAAAAACCTTTTTAAGTTCCTCTTTAAAATGGTGGTCAGTGAAGCAATGGCTAATATTATTATTGTATGCTGTTGTTGGGGCTTTAATCTCTTTGTTTAAGGGCAAAATTAAATGTTTTGTTAGAGATGTAGCTTCTTTTTATGGCCGTTTAGTTGTCTTTGTAAAATACGAGACTTCTTGAATCAAACATCATCAGGGATACTATTCTTTTCTAGAGTAACGCCGATATATGACAACTGGAGTGTTCGTCTGGTTCTCAACCAAGCTAAAAATAATCAAAATTTAAGAATATAAAGTGTTTTGCTTAAAATACTATTGAGCAACTCAAAGTCATAATAATCGAGACTTTTTGATTTTGTAATGCGGATATTTTAGCAGCATGCAACAGTCCCTTTTACCGCGTAGCATTGCCGTATTGTTATGGTGTGTTGTGCAATTGCAAAATCCCTGACAGCAACCTCAAGAGAGAGCCTATATTGTTTTAGTCACAAATGATGAAATACAAGAAAGTATTATTTATAAGGGCAACACTTCGAGTTGCGTATGTTGGTGCTGCTGGTCCACCAGTAGGGATTGCTTATTTAGTGGAGGCTTTAAAAAAATATGGTGTCGAATGTAAAATAGTTGATACTACTTTAGGGTATAATTTTGACCAAATATGTCAGAGTATTCAATCATTCGATCCTGATGTTATTGGAATTAGCATGCTGACTTACGGTTACCTTGATACATATAAAATGATTAGCGATATAAAAGAAATGTGGCCTGATATACCAATTATTGCAGGCGGTGCTCATGTATCAACATTACGCGAGGATGTTCTGGAATCGTGTGATGCAATTGACATTGGTTTTGTACGTGAAGCTGAGGAGTCAATAGTGGAATTTTGTCAGGACACGAATCCTTCTCAGATTAAAGGAGTAATATATCGTAGTAACGGTAAGGTGATTTACACAGGCGAAAGATCATACGTTGTAGATCTGGATACACTGGATTGGCCTAGAAACAGTGGAATAGATTTGAATAAGTATTTGTCAAAAGAAATTCTGATACTTACGTCTAGGGGCTGTCCTTACTCATGTATTTATTGTCCTATTTCACTTGCAATTGGGAAGAAGCTAAGAATAAGAAGTGCGGGAAATGTTGTTGATGAGATGGAATATTGGTATGGATTGGGATATAGAAGATTCTCTATACTAGATGACAATTTTACATTTCATAGAGATCGAACTATTGAGATATGTGATAAAATTGAGAATCGGAGACTTAAAAATCTTTTCTTAAGGTGTGGCAATGGTATTCGAGCAGATAGAGTAGATAGAGAAGTATTAGAAAGAATGAAGGAGGTAGGATTTGTTCATGTAGGGTATGGAGTGGAAAGTGGAAGCGATAGAGTTCTGCAAACTTTAAAGAAAGGGGAAACAATTGCTGAAATAGAACATGCGATTAGAATCTCTCTTGATCTGGGCTTTGATATTTCCTTGTTTTTTGTATTCGGTGCACCGGGAGAAACATTAGAGGACGTAGAAGATTCTATACGGATCAGTTTGAAATATCCTGTGGTAGAGTCACGATTTTACAATTTAATACCCTATCCTGGGACAGAGTTGTTTCAGTGGGTACAGAATAATAGATATTTTGTTAAAAGTCCAGAGCAGTATTTGAATGACACCAGTACCTTTCCATCTGCTCCAGTGTTCGAAACACCTGAACTTCCATATAAAACCAGGGTTATGCTTACTAAGAGGTTGGATGCTGTTACAAAGAAAGTAAGGAAGAATGCAGTATTGAAAAAACTGGAAATATTTGGATTTATGGGTGTTTTGGCTTATTATTTATTTAGTGATGTTTATGTAAGTGATTATTTCCAGTTACTAATGAGGCAGAATAGAGATGTAAGGCGCATCATAGATTTTATATATATTAGGGTAAGAAGAGCGTGATCACTTGACGGACATCACACAAAGTTGACAGCTATGACTAGAATTAAACTGCCAGTATATACATCTTGTCACATTGTATCGTTACTGAGACTATGATTGATTTTTCTGCATATATCTATTTTCCTTCTATATGATGATAGTTTTTCCTCCTGGCACTTATCAAGAGAGTGGAGTTAAGTGATTATTGATAAAGTGACAAACAGAATACTGCGATATCGGATATGTTACGTAATCTTCTAAGGTATATAGATAGAGGTGTAGGCTTTTCCATTTTGGTTTTGTGTCTTCCTGTAATAAGGTTAGTACTATATCAACTAAATCATAAAGTGGCGCATAAGGAGGAACCAAAGACCTTCTTAATTATAAAGATGGTTGGTATGGGTGACGCTGTGATGGTTTTGACTGTGGTAGATTGTTTAAAGAGGAGAATGCCTGACTCAAAGATTATTGCTCTTACAACTCCTATTACCGCTGGTATTTGGGAAAAGCAGCCATGCTTTAATAAGGTTATTGACTATGACATTCTTGGTGAGCAAAAAGGAATCTGCAATTTAATAAAACTAGTTTGTCACCTTAGAAAGGAACAAATTGATTGTGTTATTGACTTCGAACCGTATGTAAGAATGACAGCCATGTTATCTATGTTTACAGGAGCTGCTCAACGAATTGGTTTTTACTACGGAAATTCATATAGAAAGAACGCTTTTACTGACCCTGTTGAGCTGAACCCTAAGGTTCATAGGATGAAAGCACATATGGAACTACTTGCTCCACTTGGGATCCAGATGGAAGTTGAATCGTTGAAACCTCTTCTTGTTTCAGACCAAGATCGTGTAATATTGAGTCAATGGTTACACGATAAGGAGATACAAAATGAGCATCGAATTGTTGTTGTTCATCCTGGATCTGGAGAACGTGGTAAGACGCGTCGTTGGCCTGAAGAAAACTTTATAGCACTTACAAATCTTGTATTGGAAAATACGGACTCTACTGTAATTTTCTGTGGTTCCAAAATGGAAAGAGATTTAACAGATAGTATTTGCAGGATTGTGAGTAGTGAGAGGGCCATGTCAGTTGCAGGGGAATTATCAATAAGAACTTTGGCAGCATTGCTTTGCCAAACTGATTTATTTATTGGAAATGACACAGGACCCATGCATTTGGCGGCTGCGATGGGAACGCCTACAATTGGACTTTTTGGACCGGAGACACCGGTCCGTTATGGTCCGTTTGGCGATAAGAATATCGGTTTATATGGATCAGCTACTTGTAGTCCATGTATTAGTATTCATCTCGGACAGGTTCCTGACTGCCATAAACAACGTCCAATCTGTATGGCGGAAATAAAGCCTAATGATGTATGGAGGACTGCACAGAAGATGTTAACATGAATAGATGTCATTCTAGTTGAGTTTACTTCATACAGTTCTTACCGTATGATTAGGTTGAGATTTTGGTTAGTTGATAGGTTCAATCAGCGGAGTTTATGCACTGTACTTATAATTAAAGTATTTTGAGATGAAAGGCTGAGAATGAAAGTATTAATTACTGGTGGGGCAGGATTTATTGGTTCACATCTTGCCGAGAAGTATTTAGAGCGTGGAGACGATGTTTATATTATTGATGATTTAAGCACAGGGTCTTTAGAGAATATAAAACATCTTCAGGAAGATGAGAACCACAGAAATAAATTATTTGTAACAATAGATAGTATTTTGAATCATGATATTATGTTAGAACTTGTTGGAACATGTGATGTTGTCTTACACATGGCTGCTGCAGTAGGTGTACAATATATTCTTGATAATCCTTTGTTATCAATTGTTACTAATATCAAAGGTACTGAAGAGGTGTTAGAACTTTGTAATAAGTTCAGGAAAAAGGTGTTGATTGCATCAACATCTGAAGTGTATGGAAAACATACACATGCACCACTGGTTGAAACGGATAATATAATATATGGCCCTTCAACAAAATTTCGATGGTCATATGCTGCTGCTAAATTAATGGATGAATTTACAGCGCTTGCCTATCACAGAACTAAAAAGTTGTCGGTGGCTATAATCAGGTTGTTTAATACAGTAGGCCCAAGACAGACCGGGAGATATGGTATGGTAATACCAAGATTTGTTCAACAAGCGCTGAGAAATGAAGCTATTACGGTTTATGGCGATGGAACTCAAACAAGGACGTTTACATATGTTGGAGATGTTGTTGGTGCAATAACAATGCTGATTCAATGTCCGGATGCAATAGGGGATATTACTAACATTGGTGGTGCTGAGGAAATAACTATGAAAGATTTGGCAGAAAAAGTAAAAGAATTAACATGTTCTGCATCTGATATCAAATTTGTCCCTTACGAAGAGGCATATACGAAGGACTTTGAGGATATGCAAAGGAGGGTGCCGTCTATTGAGAAAATAGATAAGCTGGTCAATTGGAAACCTACAACAAGCTTAGATGATATTCTTAATAAGGTTATTGATTATTGCAGGGTGAATAAGTAATGTGTGTCAAGCCACGGGATAACATTGAAGTCATTGACGTTTGAACAGTAGAATCAAATAGACAAATTTTAGAAATACTTTATGATAACGTATCTATTCCCATTTTTTTCAGCTTTCTTCATTTCTATATCTATAATGCCCTGCATTATTAGAATATCCCACCGTTATGGTTATGTTGCAGCGCCTAAAGAAGACCGATGGCATAAGAAACCTACTGCGCTATTAGGTGGTGTTGGAATATATATCTCTTTTATAATTCCTGCCTTAATTTTTGTTCCTCTAAATGCATTAACAGTGGGAGTTCTTCTCTGTGCGACAGCAATGTTTAGTTTAGGGCTGTATGACGACCTTAGAGAGGTAAAACCGTATACAAAGCTTATTTTTCAAATAATTGTAACAATAATGGTAATAATGGTTGGCGTCAAAGTTAAAATAATTCCATTGATTTATATTGCCATACCATTAACAGTTTTCTGGATTGTGGGTATTACCAATGCTTTAAATATTCTTGACAATATGGATGGACTTTCAAGTGGGATTGCCTTTGTGGCATCAATTTGTATACTTATATATACCATTCAAAATAATCTTCATTTAGTTACATTAT
>Ga0233429_1000180_pt1 | contig 124934 bp, 129 predicted proteins | sample SI_118_April2016_3_FD_179879 | JGI IMG/M metagenome (GOLD analysis project Ga0233429, IMG submission 179879) | Seawater microbial communities from Saanich Inlet, British Columbia, Canada - SI_118_April2016_135_MG | ecosystem: Environmental > Aquatic > Marine > Inlet | place: Canada: British...
TCAGACATAAAATAAAAAATAAAGAAGTAATATATAAATCTTTCTAAGCTTTGTTACTCTAAAGTTACAATCAGCCCACGTAGCTCAACTTATCCTCTTGAATTTCTTCAGCTTTTTGAGTTTTCTTAATAATCCCTTTAAGCTTTTGTTCAAACTCTTTTGCTTGTGCTAATAATGGAGTTGGATCTACTTTCATACCTACATAAGCATCCAATGCAGTGATAATATTTGCAGCTGCCTTAGAGTCAGGAAGATTAGATTTCGCTTCAGCAAATAGCGCTACAACAGGAGTAGAGACATCCTTAGCAAGTAAAGCGCCAGTAACTCCAACAATAATACCTTCCATCAAAGGAAATGCAATATTTTTCAACTTATTCTCAGTAGCCTTACCATCTTGTGAATAATAAAAAATTCTTCCACCCTGAGCATTAGGAGAACCAACACCTTCTAGAGAAATAATTTCCTTAGCACTAAGTTGCTTTGCCAAATCAGCCATCACATCAGCAAGTTTCCAAGAAAGATTCTTACCAATGTTAATGGCATGAACAATTACAATGTTATGCTTTTTATTATAATGAATTGAAATAGGTTCAACTACCCTATTTTGATGAATAGCAATCATAGCAGGAATCTCATCAATTTCCACACTACCAATTTTCTCTGTATCTAAGTGCTCCAATAGAAACTCAGTTGCAATAGTTCCAATAAGTCCAAATCCAGGAAAACCCTCGACAATTCTAACGTTCTTTGGTTTTTTCTTAAGAATTAATTTCATAAACATCACCTTTTTTTTTTATAACTACTAAAGTAGCTAATCAATATTAAATTCTTATCATTTAAAAGGTTTATGATTTGAATCAAATGCACAACTTAACATAACCAAACCAAAACACCAATATTTAAAACTAAATTTAAAATAATAAAAGATATGAAAAGACAAATAGTGCTTTTAACATTAGATGATCAAATCAATAACACCAATAAAAATGTTCTTCTACACAAAAAATCAAAAAACTTTGATTTAAATCCAAATAATATTTATGAAATTGTTAAAAAGATTTATTACGAAAAATCCAGAAATTTTGAAAATACAAATAAAACTCTAAAAAGACATTACGAATTAAAAAATTTAGCACATAACCAAATAAACATTCACAAAGACAAATATGAGATTCCAAGTTTAAATTTATCAAGATATTTTTTATTCACATTATGTGGACAAAAACATGAAACACAATCCCATTATAGAATTCTAATAGCAAACCATCAAGAATTTTTTGATCCAAGTCAAATATTAAGATCAGTAGAAAAACAATTCACACCATACGAATTTGACGATTTACAAGATTTTGTAGTAAAATTTCTAACCAACGAACCAGCCTATAGACACATAGGAGCAACTCAAGTAAACATCTTAAGAATAAAATAAGACCAAATAAACCGCAACATTTATAAACAAACCATCTAATTTCCTACATATGAAATTCACAGTTCTCGAAGAAACCAAAACAAGTTTAACTTTCAATTTAGAAGGTGAAACACACACATTTTGTAACGCTCTTAAAGACGAATTGCAAAATGTTAAAGGTGTTGTAATTGCAACATACAAAATTGATCATCCTTTAATTGGAATCCCAGAGTTTCTAATTGAAACAAAAGGAACAGAACCTCGAAAAGCTCTAAAAGAAGCTCTAAAAGCACTTAAAAAAGCTGCAACTGAGTTCCAAAAAGAAGCAAGTAAACTTTAATTTTTCTAATTTTTTCTTAATAATCTTCAAATCGACCTAGAATATATTCGTTTCCTTTCCCATCATCAATGATAGCTCCAGACAATCTAATTCCTTCTAGTTTAGCACATAATAAATTAGCTCCTCTCAAATTTGTTCTACATAGATTAGCATATTCTAAATTAACTCCTTTAAAATTTACATTACTAAAATCTGCGTCAATTGCATTTACATACATTAAGTTAGCTCCAGATAAATTAGCTCCTCTTAATCTAGTATTTTGTAAATTTGCACTTTTTAAATTTGAATCAGATAAATTAGCATCAGATAAGTCAGAACCAAATAAAAAAGCTTGTTCTAAATTAGCTCCAATTAAACTTGCTTCGACAACATCAGAACATGTAAAATCAATTCCACTTAAATCAAAGCCATCTAAATTTGCTTTATAGAATAATGAGTCAGCTAAGTTTTTTTCTCCTCTTTTTATTTTATCATAAATTTGTTTATCCATTATAATTCAAAATTAAATATTAATTTATAAATTTTTCCATTATGATGACTAAAAAGTGATAACTTGACAGATTTGCAAACAACACACAACCAATTGCCATATTAAACCTAACTGCCCCTTATTAATAACCGTTATTAATAAAATATCTCATAACCAAAAAACACAAAACCTTTTATAACTTCAAAAATTCAAACAAATATGCTTGATAAATCTACAATTTTAAAGCACTATAAAAGAGAGGATATTCAAAACGCAATAATAGATCATGCTAGATTTAAAGAGATAGGTATGTGCTTTGGAAAAGGTTACGCTAAAAGACCAGATATTCTAAGTTACCCAAGAGAAGTTATAGAATTAGCAAAATCAGGAGTATCATCATTTCATGCATCAGAAGAACTTTGGCAAAATCCATTAGAAATACATTCAGATATGAAAAAAAAAGAATTAGAAGAAATCAGAATTGGATGGGACTTAGTATTAGATATAGACTGTTTAGAATTCAAATACTCACGAATCTGTGCAAATCTAATCATCAAATTTCTAGACTTTTGTGAAGTAAAAGACTACTCCTGCAAATTTAGTGGAAACAAAGGTTTTCACATAGGAGTTCCATTTCAAGCATTCCCATCAAAAGTAGGAGAAATAGAAACAAGAGATATGTTTCCAGATATAGCAAGAAAAATAGCAGAATACATCAAAATTCACATTGATGAACAATTAACAAACCAAATAATTGAATTCGAACAAGGAGATATCTCAAAAATAGCTAAGAATGTAAAACTTACAAAAGATCAAATTCTAAAATATGAAGAAATAAATGGGGTAAAAAAACCTAAATTAGATGTAGATAAATTTCTAGAAATCGATACAGTCCTAATCTCATCTCGCCATTTGTACAGAATGCCCTATTCCTTGCATGAAAAGTCAGGATTGGTCTCAGTACCAATAAATCCTAAAAACGTGCTTAAATTTGAAAAAAAAGATGCAATACCAGCAAATGTTAAGGTAGAATACCAATTTCTAAATAGAGAAATCATTGAACCAAGTGCAAAAAGACTCCTTTTACAAGCCTTAGATTACAAATTCAAAACCAAAGAAGAAGACAAACCAAAAAATTTCGATGAAATTCAAATAAAAAATCCAATTAAACAAGAACTATTTCCACCATGTATTCACAATATCATGAATGGTGTTGATGATGGAAAAAAAAGAGCCCTATTTATCTTACAAAATTTCTTAGGAAAAATAGGTTACAAAAACATCGAAGTAGAAAAATTTGTCCATGAGTGGAATAAAAAAAATCCAGATCAATTAAGAGAAGCATATATTAAAGGTCAATTTGCAAATTTTAGAGCAGGAACAAAACTTCCACCAAACTGCAACAACGACGCAGGCCCAAAAGGAATTGTAATGTGTACCCCAAATAGCCTATGCGCCAAAATCAAAAACCCAGTAAATTACACAATTCTTAGATGGAGAAGATTCCTAAGAGATGAAAAAGAAAAACAAGAAAAAGAACAACTCAAAGAAAAAAGAAAACTTGAAAGAAAGAAGCTAAAGGAACTTGAGAAAGAAAAACTAAAAAAACAAGAGCAAGAAGAATCAAAGGAACCAAGTAACAAAGAAGAACAAGAAAATATAAAAAATAGAAATAATGAAAAAAAAGAAGAATAAATTTATAAAAAACATTTTTTCTAATCAATTAATTAACAAAGGCAATAAAAATGTATGAAATAATAAAAGCAACAGCTGGATATATAGATTCTGATGATGACGGAGTATTAAAATACCTTGGATTTATTGCAACATTTGAAGGTAACAACACAAATGCATCAGTTGAAATAAGTGAAAAATTTAAAGAGATTTCAAAAGGATCTGAAATTGAATTATTAATAAAATCATATGAAACAAAAGATCATGAAGGTAATATTAAAAGAACTTATAGAGCTATAGCTGCTAGATTTAATGGAACTCCAATATCAGAACCTCCATCATATGATGCATATCAAGATTTAAGACACAAAGAAGTAAAAGAATTCTATGGATTAGATTAATTTTTTTTATTTTTCACAAAACAACAAATTCAGTTTTCATCTGCTTTAATGAAGTAAGTGAAGTTATTTTATTAATACCTTTTCGAGAAATCACATTTTTAACTAAATTATAATATTCATCCTGGTCTTTAACTCTGATCTTAATTACCATTTCCCAATTACCAGAAACAATATCAACACTCTCAATCTCCTTTAATTTAGAAATATCCTTACCAATTCTCTCAGGGTCGCCATACTCATTAGGTGACAAACTAATTAAAGCGAATACACAAAAACCTTCATCAATTTTCTTATAGTCAAAAACAGCTTTATACGTCTTAATAATCCCATCATTTTCAAGCTTTTTAATATTATAATGAATCGTAGCAGAAGGCTCTTTGATTTTTTTTGCAATCTTAGAAATCTGAGGAGTAGCATACCCCCTCTTAAACAAATCAACCAACTTAGACCTAATATTTTTCATAAATTGAATATTATTCAACTATTTATAAGTTTTATGCCAGTTATTCGAATAATATTCAAACCAACATATAAACAAGAGTCAATAATTAATATTTATGGCAAGAAACGACAAACAAAACATATCTGTAAATACAATTAATACAAATAACATTGATTTACAGACAATAATAGACTTAAACCATCTAACAGCAAAATGTTTTGAAAAAGCTGTCCCTCTCGATGAAACAATTGAGAGAGTAGGTGAAGCAGACTTATTAGTAATCCTAAAATCAGACATAAAAATAATTGGCTATGGAACAAACAACATCATACCTTTTGAAACAAATGAAATAAATTACTTTGGATCAGGCTTTATAGACTTAAATTTCAGAGGACAAGGACTATACCATCTATTAAACCAAAAAAGAATTACTTGCATAGATTCAAAATACATCATGACCAGAACTCAAAATCCAAAAGTAATGCATGGGTTTAATCATTTATGTCAAAGTTTTAATTACTCCATGAATCCAAGCATAGAAGGAATAATCGACTCATTTGCTCTAAAAGTAGCAAAAAGTCAATATCAAGATTGTAATGATCAAATGATATGTAAAAACGCTTATGGTCGAGAACTAATGGCAAACACACCTAAACCAACTGACTTTACAAAACATATGGTAAAAGATTTAGATGTAGATAATGGTGATGCTATAGTGCTAGTTGGAATAAAACAATAATTTTTATTATTTTTTCAATAACATTTAAATACATTCTCAAATTACAAAACCTAAATGATACCAGCTAGCAATAAATTTGCAGTAAATTTTGCTAGTTTTAACTTCTTTTTTTTTAGATAGATAGTTGCCTAAATAATAAAAATTTCGGGCAACGTTGAAAAAATAGAAGATGGTACGCCACAAAGATGACACACAAACCAAAACAACAAACAAGTATTGAAAGAATTTGCAGCGAAGTTGTAAAGAGCAAAGGATACAACTTAGAGATAATTAGACCAAAAGAAAGATTTGATATAAACATGAATCTTCTAATAGAACAATTTTATCAAGTAGCTCTAGACTCCTTTGCAAAACATCTACCTTTTGAAGCAATTAGTTCAAGAACAGCCCATAGCGATTTAATATTAGTAATAAAAGACCCAAACAATAAAATTGTAGGATATAGTGTAAACGATATAATTAACGTAGATGAACAAACTAAAGCCAACATATTTTCAACTGCACTCTTTAGAAGAGAAATCCAAGGGAAAAGATTATATCCAACAATAAACAAACTAAGAGTCTATCTTCTGCCACAAGCAAATGCTCTAGTAACAAGAACACAAAACCCAATAGTATTTAGAAAATTTAGTAATCTTGCTAAAGAACATAACTATGAAATATATCCAAACGACCAAAAACCAACACCAAAAATAATTCAAATAGCAAAAGCCTATGACCCAAATGTAACAGAAAATCTCATCTCAAAAGGCGTCTATTTTGGACGAAGTCTAATGGACGATACACCAGAACCAAAAACAGAAACTGAAAAACAAATTTGGTCAAAATTAGATATAAATCAAGGTGATGGTGTGGTTATAGTTGGATATAAAAATTAATTTTTTTTATTTTTTACCTAAAGACAACTTTCCTCTAACAGCTTCATAAATTGTAAATGCTTTTTGTCGAGCCAATCTATTAAGTTTATTATCAGAATCATTAGGACTACAACCTAAATCATTCTCCCACTTAATCTGATCATCACTATAAAGACTTGTAGGATGAATAAATCTTAAATACATAGGATGAACTGTACTTGAAATCTGTTTTTGAGAATGTGAAACATCACGACCCCTCTCATCCCTATCACGTGTAAGTCTTCTATTCAAAGAAATAACTTGCGAAGTTGTAACAAATAATTTATAATCATACAATTCAAGTAAATCATTATCACCAAAACCACTACTTTTTCCAACATCCGATCCATTATACAATGCAAAGTTCCCTTCTACTATTCCTATGTCTAAATTAGCATCTACTTCCCCAATCTCAGAATCAGCATCATAAGTATGGGTATTAAAATTATATTTCCTATAATTAAAAGCTTCACCATTTTTCAACTTATTTGCTAATCCAAGCAATCTAGCAAAATCAATTGACCTAGGGTGGTCATAATTCATTTCAGGATTAAAACACATATCATCTCTTTCCCGCTCAGTTAAATGAGAAAAATCATTATAAAAATTATCAGTACACAAAATTGCTGAACTCAAACCAAATTCTTCAAGATTCTTTCGAATCAAACCAGCAATAGTTCCTTTTCCAGAACCAGATCCCCCAGCGATTCCAACCATATATGTCATAAATAAAAGAAATTGATGGTATTTTAAAAAGATTTATGTAAAAAAATCACAAAAAAGGACAATCAGATAAAAAGCTAAGAAGACTTCAAAAAAATAGGCAATTCTTTAAAATTGACAAACAAGTTTTTTATAATAAATAACAAAAATAATTATTATGAAAAATGCAATTAAAAAAACATTATTAGTAATTGGTTTAGCTGCTGGAGTTTCAATGCCAATTATTTCAGCTGAATACGCAGACTTACCAGCACCTTTTGATGCTCAACAAGGAAGAACAAAAAATGCAATTGCATCAGTTGTAGTTGGTACCATAGGTCAACAATTATATGGAAATTCACATGTAAATGTAAATGTAAATGTAAAAAAATATTTTTTTTCAGATTCTAAAGTTACTGGAACAACAACACCAGATTCAATAGATACAAAAATGGATTTAACATTTAGTAGTAATAGATACACTGCCAATAAGAATCCAAAATCCAATAATTTTAAAGGTAAAGTTGATAAGTCAGAAATTGATTGGAAAGTACAACAAACATCTCAAACAACCTATGAAATCAGCAGATGGGGACCAAAATTTGACTCATCACTAGAATTAACAATTAAAGATGGAAAAATCAGTGGAACCTACATAAGAGACGGTCCAAATATCGATTGGGACATTCAAGGAACTTATGATGAACAAGGAAATATTAATGTAGAAATTGACGGACCATTAACATTAGGTATTACATTAGAAGGAAAAATTAATAAAAAATAATTAAATTTATCTATTTAATAAGTTCATCATCTTCTCTTTTTCTACGATACATAGAAACACCAGCTGAAACACTAGAAAACAACAATAATCCAGCTAAACCTCCACCAACAAACCAATTTCTCTCTAATTCACTCTGCTCAGCTTTAAGAACTTTATATCTATCTACTTTTACTTTAGCAGCTTCTAATTGTTCTTGTTTCTTAAGAGCATACTTACCTACTTTAGAATCAGGAGCAACAGTAGATGCAAGATTCATACCAAACTTAACCCACTCACCAGCTTTCTTAGCTTTTTCTTCAAGAGAACTCATTTTCTCTCCTCTAGCTTTAACCTTATCTAAATTTGGATTTAAAACATCTTTTTCAAGCAAGTCTTGGGCCTTCTTAGTACTAGTAGCTAAATCATAAACAATAACAGCCCTATCATTTTTTAATTCATTTAATTCATAATTACTATCTCTTTGCATAGACCAACCACCATAAGCCATTGCACCAGCAAGAGCAAATACAGCAGTATACTCAGCCATATTACCAAAAGTAGTACCACCATATTTTGCAACACCAATTAATTTATTTTTTAAATTATAATTATCATTTACCATAAACATCCTAAAAACATCCTTTTTTTAAAAGATTTAACCTAAAAAAACACAAAAAACAAAACACACACCCAAAATGCAATATTAAATCTCACCACCCCTTATTAATAATTATTATTAATTAAAAAAATTAAAAAAAATCAAAAATCAAAAAACATTTCCGAAGAGATACCTTTCGACCTTAAATGTTCATTTAATTTATCTTTAAAATACCCTTCTCTTCCACAAAGTTCATCCTTTATTTTAGCTAATAATTCCTCACTTTTCTCAACACACAATTCTTTTATATCTTTAGCTCTTTTATCAGATAACATTCTTTTCTCAATTCGGGCATAAAATTCACCATAAATTGATAATTTAGGATGAGCATCACAAATTGCATCAACAACAACTCTTCTCTCAGCCATAGTTGTAATAATACGATTCGCAGGATTGCTTCTTTTAAATAAATAATCATAATCAATTAATTGTTCAAAACGATCATTTAATTCAACAATTGGTAAAGTTACATCTTTCATTTTGGAAAATGAATAAGCAAATAAAGCATAAGCCATATTACCTGAAGATAAACCAGACTCAGACTTTAAATCAAATCCTCTTGGAACTACATCAAGAAGTTCAACTCCATGAAAGATATATTCATTCAAACCTAATTCATCTACAATACCTTCTCTTGAAGTCATAAATCCTTCTTCAATAACATCATGAAGTAAACCTAATTTAATAATTCTATCTCTCTTATTAGGATCATTAACACCAATATCTTTTGCAATTATTTCAGAACCAATTGCAACACAAATAGGATGTGTAGCATAAAAATTTCCAGAATACCTTTTTTTAGGTTCCCCATTATCAGCTTTAATCATTTCTCTAGCTTGAAAACCGATAGCATTTCTAATCTGATCTTTGTGAACATCAAAATTTACTGCTTTACTCAATAAATCCAAATTTTCATCACTAACAATTTGTGAAATTGGAGTATCTCTACTGATTCTAGAATAAATATCATTAAGAACTGCTTGAACTTCTTCAATCAAATCATCTCTTCCACTAAAATAAATATCATTTAATTTTTGCATTTTAAACCAAATTAGCAAATAAGATATATATATAATCTATGAATCACAAGAGTTAAAAACATCCAAATAATTAAAACCATCAAAGAAAACATTTATTAACAAATAAATTCTATTATCTATATCACAAAATCACAATAAAGAGGTATACCATGAGAAAACAATCTAAAAAAACAAATAAAAATTCTAAATCAAAAAAATTAATATCAACTTCATCAAAAAAGCAATTAGCAAAATCAACTAAAATTTTAAAATTCGACATTCTAGTTATCGGCTCTGGCGGAGGAACAAAACTATCAACTCCAGCAGGATCAATAGGTCTCAAATCAGCCATCATAGAAAAAGGCAAATTTGGAGGAACGTGTCTAAATCGAGGTTGCATTCCATCAAAAATGCTAATTTACCCAGCTAACATCGCGCAGGCAATAAGAGAATCAAGTAAATTTGATATTAAAGCAACAATCAAATCAATTAACATGCCAAAAATTCTAAAACGTATCAATAAAGAAACAGATTCAGATTCAGCCTCAATTACAAAATGGTATGATAAAAACAAAAATCCAGCTTACTTCCAAGGTCACGCTAGATTTATAGACAACAACACAGTTCAAGTAAACGACCAACTAATCACAGCAAAAAGAATATTTATAGCAACAGGAGCAAGACCATTCATCCCACCAATCCCGGGACTTAAAGATACTCCATTCATGACATCAACTCAAGCACTAAGAGCAAGGCCAACACCCAAAAAATTAATTGTGATAGGTGGAGGCTACATTGGTTGTGAATTAGGTCACGCGTACAATTCTCTAGGAAGCGAAGTACATTTACTAGCAAGAAATTCAACTCTTTTAGCAAGGGAAGATAGTGATATTCAAAAAGAATTTGTAAAAGAGTTTACAAAACATGTAAAAGTACATTTCAAAACTGACACAAAAAAAGTAGAATACAAAAATAAAAAATTCATCCTAACTGTAGTTCAAAATGGAAAAACAAAAAAACACAAAGCCGACGCACTACTAATTGCAACTGGAGTTAAACCAAACACAAATGATTTAGGATTAGAAAACACAAACATAAAAACAAATAAACGTGGATATATCAAAGTAAACAAATACTTAGAAACAAATCAAAAAAATATCTACGCCTTAGGCGATTGTGTAGGTAATTACATGTTTAGACATAGTGTGAATTTCGAAGGAGAATTCTTATTCAAATCACTATACTTAGAAAAGAGAGCAAAACCAATTAAATATCCACCAATGCCTCACGCAGTTTTCACATACCCTGAAATCGCGGGCGTAGGAGTAACGCAAGATGAATTAAATAACTCAGGCAAAAAAGAAAATAAAGATTACATAGTAGGAATCAACTATTACAAAAACAGCGCCATGGGAATGGCAAGACTTAGTGATCATGGATTTGTAAAACTAATCTTCAACAAAAAAACAACTAAATTAATTGGAGCGCAAATAATAGGCGACGAAGCATCTACAATGATCCACCACGCAATCTACGCCATGACATTTGGAGCAAAACTCCAAGACTTATTAGATATGATCTACATACACCCAGCCCTGCCAGAAATCTTTAGAAATGCAGCTAGAAAAGCATTGGATAAGGTTTAGGTGGACAAACTATCATACACATAAGTGAAATAATCATGTCCCTTAGTATTTGCAAGTTTCTCAACAATCAATTGCGGCGTTGAATGTGCCAATCGACCCAAAACTGGATTATGTTCTACAATCAAATTCATATTTGAATCCAATCCCTTAGCTTCTATTCCATCAACTCTAGAAAAGTCAGGCATATTATTAACAATTTCAAATCCAAGATGCGTAGCAACAATCATTTTACAACCTTTATTTGTAAAATATGAACAAGTCGCACTAATAATTTTAGCAGCAACACCAGGTTCAGTTACAGCTTCAATTTCATCAGCTAAAATCAAAGTATTCTTACCAACATCAATCTTACTAAGTTGATTTAACAATTTTTCAAATGCTCCACTACCAGCAACTCCCTTGTTCTTAGCAAAATAATAAACTTCACTAAACAAACAACTCTCAATTTCTCCATTAACAAGTAAACCCATCGAAGTTAAAGAGATAATTTGAATGACATGTTCAAGTAAAGTAGTCTTCCCACCACTATTAGCTCCAGTAAGAATAGAACATCGATGTTTATCATCCAAATGAAAGTCAATAGGATGAGCATTATCAATAAATAAATTACTAGACTTGCTCAATCTAAAATCAGACCCAAACTTAATTTTACTATCAACCTTTAAATTTGAAACACTTGATAAAAAATCAAACAAAATAATTTTTCTCTCAAGCTCACGAATTAGATGGGGAATTTTAATTATCACATCACTCTTTTTAATTAACTTATTAACAAAATTCAAATACACATCACGCTTTTGATTTAAAAGTAAACTTTTAACTTCATCCTGATTTAATTTCAAAGGAATCCCTCTCTCAATTATAGATTGCGGCAAATCACATTTAATAATGATTTCATCAATTATGCTCTCAACTTGAGGTACACTCTTGCCATTAGCAATTTGAAACAAAATATCACCCTTTAAAGTCATTTGAGACAACTTCTCAGATAACTCCAAATTAGCATCATATAAATTTTGATTAATTTCATCAATATTAAAACCATCCTGCTCCTTTTTTTCAAGCAAAGGCAAACAATCAATCAAATTATTAACTAGATTTTCATTATTAATATCAATTCCACACATAGAAAATAATTCCTTATTCTCATTAGCTTTCAAAATAATATTTTTCCAAACTGACAAAGTTGTTAAATATCTCTCCAAAAAAACTTGCTCCTCATTAACAAACATAACCTGAGACAAATTTTCTAACAAAGAACTAAATTGATCAACATCAATAGCATAAACTAAATCATAATCTTGCAAACTCGTAATATCATTTGGATTTTCAATTAAATAAACATTCAACTTTTGTTTTTTATATCTAAAATAAAGCTCCTCATCTTCAGTAGCAATAGCCACACTATAACTAACTCTAAATCTATTTGAAACATCTAATTTCAAATCCTTTAAAAAATCATTTTTAGTTTGACCTAATTTAGAAAAAAACTCCTGCCTCTCTAAAATCATCTTTTTATTATTTGTAACAAGTAATGATAAAATATTCTTTGTAGCCAAAAAATTAAAATTACTAGAGATCTTAGTTATAACTTTGTTATAAATAGCACGAGCATCCCTAGTTTTAAAAATCGAATTAGAATTAGCAATCCTAGAAAACTCTTCAAAAAGAAACAAATCCTGTGTAAATTGGTATAAATCATCTATCATAACTAAAGAAAAGAAAAAGTTTGTTTATAAGCTCTACGCGCACTTGACCAGTGACCAGTGGGTATTAAATCCAATCACTATCCAGTGACCTAGAACAATTCCCCCCATTAACAACACAAAAATTTAAAAAGACTATTTCAAAGTAACAAAATAATGACTCCAAACTTTCAAGCAGCAAAAACCTATGTTCTTCAAAGATTAGAAAACGAATTAGCATCAAATTTATTCTACCATGGAATTCATCATACAAGAGATGACGTTCTACCAGCAGCTCAACAATTAGGAAAATTAGAAGGAATCACACAAGAAGATCAACTATTACTAAATACATCTGCTCTATATCATGACATGGGTTACATAGAGCAATACAAACAAAATGAAGCAATTGCAGTTAGAATTGCAAATCAGACATTACCTAACTTTGGATATTCAAGAGCGCAGATAGAAAGAATAAGAAAAACAATCATGGCAACGCAACTCAAAGTAATAAATGGAAAATTTATGCAAAATCCAAATCCAAACGACATCTTACAACAATTAATCTGTGATGCAGATTTAGATTCCTTAGGAAGAAAAGATTTTTTTAGAGTTGGTGAAACCCTAAGACAAGAATTAAAAGAATATGGAATGCCAAAAGAAAGAGAAAAATGGCTAAAAGGACAACTAGCATTTCAACAAAGCCACACTTATTTTACAAATGCAGCAAGAACCTTAAGAAACCAAGGAAAAAAAAATAATATAAAAAGATTACAAGAACTTCTAGCAAACGAATAATAACCTAATTCAATTAAACATTTCTAAAAAAACACATGGCAAGCCACTATAGAAATATGCAATAAAATTATTTTTTAAATCTTAATCTAGCTTCTAATTCACCAAATTTTCCATAAGTATATTTAGCAAAATCATCAAATCCTGCTTCCTTAATCATTGTAGCAGCTAAACCAGCTGCAGTAGAATTTAAAACTTCATAAAATTCTTGAGTAATTAATCTTCTACCCATCTGAGGCAAATGATCTAAAACACCGCCACCAAATTCGCCCCATGGTGCAAAAAAATAATCAGAAACTCTTTTTTCAAAAGCATCTATTACTTTTTCTCTAACATCAATAGATGAACTCTCCCAATCTTCATCAGGATTAACAATAGAATAAGCTATTTTTACAGCATCTTCAATTCTATGAGCATAATTAGAATCATTTCCTCTTATGAATTTTTTCTCGTTTGATTGTCCATTTTAGTAATATCAATATCCATTTTATTCACCTTCATTTACTAAAATAAACTATATTTATAAATCTTTTGTTTTTTATTACTCTAAAGTGACACACGAAATACAAAAACCACACACATACTTCAAGAGCGTTATTTTTAAAAACACAAAACCAAATTAAGCTTAAATGGATGTTAATAATAAAGATAATATAAGTATTCTAGATATCCCAGAACACAACCTAACTCCAGGTATGCGTCAATACAGAAAAGCCAAAGAAGAAAACCCAGATTGCGTTATAATGCTTAGAATGGGCGATTTCTTCGAACTTTTCTATGAAGATGCCATAATAGCTTCCAGAGAATTAGAAATCACCCTAACCGCCAGAGGACAAGGTGAAAAAAGAGCGCCCCTAGCAGGAGTTCCACATCATGCAATTGAAGGATATATCGCAAAACTAGTTAGAAAAGGTTACAAAGTAGCAATAGTTGAACAACTTGAAGACCCAAAGCAAGCCAAAGGATTAGTTAAAAGAGGTTTAGTAAGAATAGTAACCCCAGGAACTCTAATAGAACAATCAATGCTAAGTGAAAAAGAAAATAATTATATTCTATGCTTAACATGCAAACAAGATCAAGTAGCAATTACTTACGCTGACATCTCAACTGGAGAGCTAACATGTACATCATTTGAAAACTTAAGAACAGCACTAAACGAAATCGTAAAAATCAAACCATCAGAATGTATTTTACCTCAATCACTTTTAGTTAACGAAGAGCTTAAAAAAATAATTGAAGGATTTGGAAGTTATGTCAATGGATTTGAAGACACCTATTTTAAAGAAAAATTAGCAACAACAAAAATAGAAAACCACTTCAATAAAAAAATCAATGAATTAGAATTTGTAAATGTAGCTCAAATCTCAACAACAGGAGCACTTCTACATTACTTATCAAAAACCCAACTAACAGCTTTGCCACATATCAAAGAAATCAAAAAGAAAAATACCCAATACATGCTTTTAGACTCAGCAACCTACAAAAACTTAGAATTAATTGAACCAATTGACAAAAACGCAAAACAATCAACTTTACTAAGTGTCCTAGATAAAACAAAAACATCAATAGGAGCAAGACTTCTAAAAAAATGGATAAAAAACCCCCTATTAAACGAATTTAAAATCCACGATAGACAAGATAGCGTAGAATACTTTCACAACAAAATAATTGTCAGAGAAGAAATAATTCAAATCCTAAAAAACACCTACGATATTCAAAGACTAATAAGCAGAATCAATTATGGGAATTCCAAACCAAAAGATTTAGTAGCACTAAAATTAACCCTATTTCAAATTCCATTCATTCAATCAAAACTAAAAAACATCAAACTTCGACTTCTAAATTTCAACGAATACGAAGAACTATTCAACTTATCAAATCTAATTCAAAAAGCAATTTTGGACGAACCAGCAAATGGATTTAACGAAGGAGGCTACATCAATCCAAAATATAACGAAGAACTAAATCAACTTCACAACATCACTAAAAATTCAAAAGAAATCCTTTCTCAAATAGAAGCCAAAGAAAAAGAAAGAACAGGTCTAACATCTCTAAAAATAGGATATAACAGAGTCTTTGGATACTATATTGAAATTTCCAAAAAACAAGCAGCAAACGCGCCTCAAGAATACACCAGAAAACAAACCTTGGCAAACGCAGAAAGATTCATAACAAACGAGCTAAAAGAACTAGAAAACAAAATTCTAAATGCCAAAGAAAAAATAATAAAATTAGAAAAAGAAATCTATCAAGAAATAACAGAAAAAATAATAGAACACACAAGTCTAATTCAAAAAGCAGCAGACCAAATAGCAAAACTAGATGTAGTATGCTCACTTGCAAATGTAGCAAGTTCAAATAACTACGCCATGCCCCAATTCAACAAAAAAGGAATTATCGAAATTAAACTAGCAAGGCACCCAGTAGTAGAAAACAACCTAAAACAATTCATCTCAAATTCAATTCATTTAAACAATCAAGAAATGATCATCATAACTGGCCCTAACATGGCAGGTAAATCAACAATCATGCGTCAAGTTGCCCTAATTTGCCTAATGGCTCAAATAGGATCGTTTATCCCAGCAACAAATGCAACACTTCCAATAATAGATAAAATATTTACCAGAGTTGGAGCATACGATGATTTAAATTCAGGCAGATCAACATTCATGGTAGAAATGTCAGAGACAGCCAACATCCTAAACAACGCAACAGAAAAAAGTCTAATCATTATGGATGAAATAGGAAGAGGAACCTCAACCTTTGACGGAGTAAGTATCGCCTGGAGCGTAGCCGAATACATCCATAACACAATTAAAGCCAAAACCATGTTTGCGACCCACTATCACGTTCTAAACAAACTAAGTGAAAACTTAGAGAGAATTAAAAATTTCAACATCGCTGTAAAAGAAGAAAAAGGAGATGTAATTTTCCTACGAAAACTAATTGAAGGCTCAACAGATAAAAGCTACGGAATTCATGTAGCAAAACTAGCAGGCCTACCTCAAGAAACAATTGATAGAGCCTTAGAAATACAAAAAATATTCACGCAAGACGATGAAATGGTAAATCGAATCAAAGCAAAAAAGATAGAGAATCAGATGGATTTGAGTAAGTTTAATTAATAAAATTTAATATCAACAACATGAATAATAATTCTAAATAAGATATTATAAGAATTTATAAAAAAACATCAAAACTAAGAAAAAATCAAACCAAACATTTATAATAATAAATAAAGTATTCTAGTTATAATAAAATATACAATATATACAAAATGGATGACATTCTAAATCTTAAAAGAGAAATAATAGTTGTGGGAGACACCGAATTAGGAGCAGGAACCCTAACAGATGATTTCATCTCAGATAAAGCATTAAGTAATCTTATTTTAGAACACACCCACAAAGATACAGCAGTAGATTTTATTTTTAACGGAGATACATTTGATTTTCTAAAATGTCCCTACATCATCGATGGTAAGCATACCTATCCAAGACACATCACAAGTGAAATTGCAATTAAAAAATTCTTTGACATCTACAGAGCCCACAAACCAGTATTTCAAGCAATTAAAAAATTTGTAAAAAATAAAAACAACAGAATCTTTTTCATCATAGGAAATCACGACCCAGACTTAATTTTTGAAGATTTGCAAGGCGAAATAAAAGATATCATTGATGCAAAAGGTAACGTCTTCTTTAGATTCGAATACAACTTTCATAACGTTTACGCAGAACATGGCCATCAATATGATTTTCTAAACAAAGTTAACAAAAAAAGATTATTCATAAAATACAAAAGAGAAAAAATTCTAAATATCCCATGGGTATCATTTGGACTAATTAGTAATTTTATGAATATCAAAGAACAATTCCCCTTCTCAGAGAGAATAAAACCATGGCCTAAAGTATTCTCACATCACAAAGTAATCGTAAAAACACTAAACTGGAGAGCAGTAGAATATATCTTCAAAACACTTTTTTACTATCCAATTAGATATTTTGCAGATCCAACACACAGAATACCAAGAGAATTATTTAGAGAATTCTACCGAAGGTTAAAAAATTTACATTGGGACGTTGATGAAATTGTTCATATCTTTAAAAGAAAACACAAAAGAAAAAGACTAAAAACAAAAATTCACATCCTAGGCCACGTCCACGAAAAATATATTGAAGAAAAAAAAGGCAAAGTAATAATTCACCCAGACACTTGGAGAGATGAATATACATTTATTGATGATGACAAACTAGTAAATAAATCAAAACACTATGTGAAAATTTTAGTACATAATAACGACGCCCTACAATACAAATTAATAGAATATCCCATAAAAAGAAAAATAATCAAATTCAAAGACATGATTTCAAATGAAAAACAATGGATCATAAAAGCAGCAAAAGAAGAAGGATATGAAGGCCTTAGAAAAGAGATATTCGAAAACTTAACTAACAAGTAGTAATATTTATAATAAACACCCCTTTCTAACTAAATATGAGCAATTTAACACCAGAACAAGCAAGAGAACTATTAGAAGTAGCTTCAGATGCAAGTCCTGATGAAATTAAAAGAGCATGGAGAAAACTAGCTAGAGAGCACCATCCAGATAGAAATCCAGACGATCCCGATAAAGAAGCAAAATTCAAATTAATTAATGAAGCAAATCAAATATTAGAAAATCCAATCCAAGAAGCACAACCTCAAATTGAAACCCCGCATAAACCAAAAAGAAGTTTTAGAAATAGAGCAAGAGAAAAAGCACAAGTTGTCATAGAAGAAGCTAAAAAAATACAAAAAAGAAGAGATGAAGAAAACAGAATATACTCACAATTAATGAGAGAAAAAAGAATAAGAGAAAAAGAAGAAAATCAAAAATTACAAAAAAAATTAATGGAACAAGCAAAAAAACAAAATGAAGAACCATGGAATGCATTATATAGACCAATAAGTGCAACAGAATCAATAAATAACTTATCAAATCAAAATATAACATTAGAAGAAAAAATCAATTTTGAAACACAAAACCTAAAAAATTTTTTATTCAACAAAGATAATTTCAAACAAAGTGTAAGTAATTATTTTTCAAACCCACAATTAGTTGAAATAATTGATGATAATTTATCAAAAGAAGACAATATTGAACTCTTGACAATAATAAATACATCATTTGGACAAAATAATTTTAATGAAAAAAATAACAGAAAAATAAGTGATTTATATCAATTAATAAAAGACAGATATGATAACATCAATCAAGAAGATTTAATTAAAATAATTAAAAATGTAGGAACTAATTTATCCATATATAAAGATAATAAAATAAATACACAAGAAAGATTCTCAACAAATAAATCACATCATTATGACATTACAAAAACATGGCTTGAAATGGGATATAATTATAAAGTTACACTTGAATTAATTACAGATACATACAACATCATAGAAGGTAAATTAACAAACGTTGATGATTTAAATATATTAACACAAACAATTCAAGATATTACAGACAACAAAGGAATAGAACATACGAATAGTATATTCTTTATAGTAAATTTTATTAAAAATGAAAAATATTTGAGACTAAATTTTAGAGGCAAAGGAAACAGTTTATCTCAATTAATAACATATATTTCAAACAATATTAATGAAGATGTAGATCTAGACAATTCAATAGAAATGCTTGATTTATTATTTTCAATATCATGTGAATACATGAATAATAACTTTCAACATCAAAAAACTGAATTAGTAGAAACAATAAATGAGTATTCAAATAAAATTTCAAAAGTTTACAAAGACAAAAATGAAGAAACAAATTTAACTCTATCAGCATTATCAGAATTAAGAATAACAGCTTTAAAAAGAGATAATGGAAATTTGTTTCATGCACCAATAAAACTCCCATGTAAAGTAAGTGCATATGCCCTAGAAAAAATTGCATCCAATTATAATAAAGAACAAATAAATGAATTAAAAGAAACATTTTCAAAATTTAGAAAAACAGATTATATGCCATCAAGAACAAAAGAAAAAGAGCTCATACCAATCTCTCAATTAAATGATAAAGAGAAAAAAGTATACCATTATCTTGAAAAATGTTATAGAAGAAACAATAGACGACTAAATGAAGAAGATATAGATGAAATTCTAGAAATACAATTTAATACTACATTTTAATTAATATAAAAATCAAATAAAAATCACAACATCAAAAAACAATCAAATAAAAATATCAAATAAAATAATAATATAAATTAATTAGAACCAATTCTACCAATTAAAGATCTTACTCTTTTTCTAGTATTGTTAACTGCTGGTTTAATTCTTCTTCTAACACCATGATTTAAATCTTCAACACTCTCGCCAGTAACTTGTTCTAATTCAGTTAACGCATCTAAAGCTTTTTTAGCAGCTTTTAACGCCCTATCATTATTATCCGGCATACTAACTTGTCCTTGCCTATGTTTTACCCTAGCAGCTTGCTCATCAACAATTCCATCATCACAAGAATCACCAACTAAAGCTAAAGCAGTTATATCAACATTAAATCTATCTTTTAAATTTTTATCATCAGAGCCAATTTGAGTACAAACATACTCTAAAGCTTTTAAATTACTAACTTCAGCATCATACTTAGCTTTAACATCACATGCTAAAACTTTTTCTAATGAAGAAAAAAATGTAAATCCAGCCTTTGAAATTGTAACTCTATTTTCACCTGCTTTTAAATTAGCTAAACTATATTCATCATCAAAAGTAATAAAATTTGTACCACGATAAGTATCACCAACTACATTACTAATAAAATATATAAATCCAGATGCATCAGAATCAATATCAATTGTTAAATCAGATCCTTCATCAAACTTTTCTCTCAAATCTGATACAAATTCCAATAAATTATCAATTTGTCCACTATAATCAGATCTTTTTAAATTAACATAAACTTTATGAGCATAAATTGGAACAACCATACCACTCAAATTTTCAGGTAAAGATGCTACAGCTTCTGAACCTTTAACAAACTTATTTTTTCTATAATTAACTAAAAACCCTGAATTAGATTCAAAATAAAAATTAGTTACTTCATCTTGTCTATTAACTAAAGCAGTTGTACCCTCATGATTAACATCTTGAAGAGCTAAAGCAACAAAAGATTTATTTTCATCAAGAACACTTGAACTATCTAAAAATAATTTAGCTAAACTAGCAAAATCCTTAGGTCTTAAATATTCCTTAGCAACTTCTAAAGTAGTATCTAAAATAACTCTATCAAGATTATCTTTTGACACAAATCTCTCACTACCAAAAAATTTTTGTTTCTCTTCTTGACACATATTTGTAAATTTCAAATAAAGAGCAACAAAAGGCATCTGAGCAGGATTTAATTTCTTAGAATTAACAACAATATAATCATCTTCACCATCAGAACCTGATTTTTCAAAATAACCTAAATTAGAATCGGTATCATATGATCCCAATCTTCTTAATTCAGCTGAATTTGAAGGAAAATATTTAACTACTTCATCTTCAATTTGAGTTGTAATCTGAGGTCTATTTCTTAGTACATCTTCAATATTTGTATATTGATTTAGTTGCAACGATAATCTTAATTCCATTTTAAAACATAAAACAAAAACCCATTTATAAACCTTTCGCCACTAAATAGTGAAAAACACAAGAAACCTTTTTAAAAAACACCTCAAATAAAGCAAATATGGGAAAATCCAAGATCAGAGAATGCGATAAACAAGCACTTGTAGAACTAGTTAGAGAAGAATTAAGAGAATATGAAGAAGGAAAAATTGATGATTTATCAAGTGGTGAAGATTTAGCTAATCTACTAGGTTGTGGTTATAGTACTCTTATAAGAAATATTAAGACACTTATTACAAAAGAAGAAAGAAAAAAAAGAAAAAGCATAATAACAAGTAATATAAGAAATAAAAACAGAAAATGCAATAAACAAGCACTTATAGAACTAGTTAAAGAAGATATTCAAAGAAGAAAAAAAGACCCATATCATGTTCTAGTTTCAATTGAAGAACTAAGTGAATTATTAGAAATCACAAAACAAAATATTTCACACTTATTACAAAAAAAATTATCACCTTATGAAATAAAATTTAGATCTGATTCAAGAAAAATAAGTACAGAAGATAAAAAATTTATTGGTGATTATATCAAACAAGAATTAAGAGAGTACGAAGAAGGTTCACTTGACGATTTATCAACAAATGAAGAATTAACTGTTTTTTTGGGTTGTAGTAGAACTATTATAACTCAAATTACAAGAAAATATTTATTAAAAGAAGAAAAGAAAAAAAGAAGCGATATTATAAAACAAAACATAATTAAGAGAGGAGATAAAAGAGCTTTAATTAAATTAATTAAAGAGGATATTAAAATATATCAAAGAAATAATGATCACATCGTATCAAATGATGAAAAATTATCTGGTTTAATCGATTCTCATCCTGAAACTATTCATTATATAATTAGAGATTATCTTCCAAAAGATTTTATTAAGAAAAGATCAAAAATACTTCACAAACAAGTAGGAGAAAAAAGATGGCAAGATCCAGAATATAAAAAAAGAGTAGCTAAATTAATCTCCCAAAGTATAAAAGAACACTATCAAGACCCAAAAAATAGAGAAAAATTGTCCCAAAGATCAAAAGCACTATGGGAAGACCCAAATTTTAGAGAAAAAATGCTAAGAATTGCCCAAGATCCAAATCAAAGAGAAATAATATCCCAATTAGCAAAAAAAAGATGGCAAGATCCAGAATTCAAAGAAAGAGCATCTCAAAGAATGAAGGCACTCTGGCAAAACCAAGAATTCAGAAAAAAGATAGAAATATCATGGCAAGACTCAGATAGAAGAGAAAGAACATCTCAAAAAATGAAAGAAAAATGGCAAGACCCAAATTACATTAGAAAAGTTCTAGAAGCAGCAGCCATGCAACCAAACGGCTTAGAAAATATGTTCATATACCAATTAAATGAAAAAGGATTATACACTCCAGATAAAACAATAGCAACCCCAGGTCAAATATATTATCCTGGAGAAAATAACAACAATTGGTATTGCACATTTGAAAATAGAAAATCAAAATTACCCGATTTTAAAGTAAAAGGACAAAGAAAAGTAATCGAACTATACGGAGATTACTGGCATTCACAAAAGGTTGTTGAAAAAAATGATGGTGAAGAATACGATTACAAACCAGAACTATTAATAGAAGAATATGCAAAAATAGGAGTTAAATGTAAAGTTTACTGGGAACATGAAGTTCACGAAAAATTAGAAGAAATAATTGATGAAGTAGAAGAGTGGATACAAGCAGCTTAGTTCTTATAAAAATCTAGCATCTCTTCTTCAATAAAATGCATCTTACCTGGAATTATTAAACAATGTGGATACTTACCAAAATCAAACTCAATCACATCAGATAACTTACCAGCCTTAACCACAAAATCTTCACAACCCAATCTAGCACATCCAACAACAAAAGTATCATCAGAAATAAGACCCTTACCCTCACGACCTTCAATTGAAACAAGAATCTTAAGAGCTTCATTAACACTCATAAATCTATCCAAATCAGGCTTTAAATCTAATAAACATAGTGTATGCATACCTAGCGTCTGATTAGACGAAATAACATTATATGGAGTAACTAAATTAGGATGATCTTCAATAAAAGGAATTGAGGTTGTTTTACCAAACTTATAGAGCTGTAAACCAGTAATTCCAATTGCATTTAGTATCGAAGCATTATTTACAACTTGAACCTCAACACCACTTGTCTTAGCCGATTTAAAAATCTCAACATGAGTTGTCGCACTAAAAGGATCACCAATAACTAAAAAAGCAACATTTCCACTTTTTGCTTGCTCAATAATCTTATCTTCTCCCTGCTCAGACATCTCTCGATTAGCAATAATAATCTTCTTACCAAACTTATCTTCTAAATCAGCAAGAGAACATTGAAGAAGTGAAGTATACCCTTCCAAATAAACAACATCACTTTTAGAAATTAAATCTAAACCTCTAAGAGTAACATCAAATTGATTACAAAGTCCAAGTCCAATAATATAAAGTGCCATAATAAGAAGAAAAACATGAATTTATTAAAAACATTCCTATAAAAAACAAATAAATTAAAAAAACAATTACACATACTTAGGATCACAAATTCTTACAACCCTAACTCTTGACATTTTATCAGTAACATCTAAACTATGTCCGCCATTGTAAACAACTTCATGAGCTCCAGAAGTATCATTAGTATCTTTCAAAGCAAGCATCTTTAATCTAGCAACCTGTGAAGAAGCAATCAAATAATTATCCTCAAGCTTATTAATTTTCTCAACATTAGTTTTCATCGTCTTTAACTTATGATAACTCTCTTTAATCATATTCATATTCTCTTTAAATTCCAAATCATGACAATCTAATTCGTCACCAGACAAAAGACATCTCAAATCCTGATAAACTTCTTTCTCATCAGCAACCTTAGCTGCAACATAACTATGCAATCTTCCTAAAATCTGAGCAGCAAGTCTAGAATTATCATATAAACAATCAAGTGATTTTTCAACTAACTTAGCAGCTTTACAAAAACCCTTAGCAAAATCATTTCTATCTTCATCACAAGTTTGATAAAAGACATCTTCTAATATTAAAGGAACACTAGAAACATCATTCTCACGTTGCTTCACATCATTTTCATTAACTCCCAAAATAGATTGTAAATCATACTCTCCACTAGGATGAGTCATTCTAAGAGCAGATTTTCCCTGCTTATAATTTTTAGAAATAACCTTTTCCCAATTCTCAATTAAATCATCTTCAACAACTCCATCAATTTGAGACAAATTTGAACCAAGTAAACCAAGTTTCTCATTACTCTTATCTAAAATTTTTGAAGTAATATCATATAAAGATAAATCTGAAGAAGAATACCTAACACGAGATTGCGCAGGTCTTGAAATTCTTGGATTTGATCGTCTTAATTGTAAATTTGTTTGTGTCATATAAACTAAAACACACAATTAACATAAGAATAATCATTCCCTATTAGGGGGAGAACTAATCAATCACAAATCCTTAACAACATAAGGCCCTTGTTTCACAAAACCAAGTTTCTTAACATAATACTCTCGAACTCCAACACCAGAAATAACAACCATCTTTGTCTTACCATGCAACCTAGCAATCTCCTGAGCCTTTATCATCAACTTTTGCCCCCAACCCTTATGTTGAACATCTCCATCATCGCCAATAGCAGTGGCAGAGCCATAAACATGTAATTCACGAATCAAACAACTACCAGAAACAATCTCAGGTCGCAAAAACTCCTTTGGAAACCTAAGTCGACAAAACCCAATAATATAATCATTCTTAGAATCATACGCTTCAATAAAAAATTCAACACCACCTGACGCTTCAAACTCCTCAACCCTTATAGAAACATTTTCCCAACTAACTTCTTTACCTTTAGGCTCTCTGCATCTAATACAATTACACATTCTTTCAATAGAACTATCCTCACCATTAGCAACATTATCATTCCCAGAATCCTTAGCAGCCTTTTGATGAATCATTTGTCTTAAATTAGTATGACCAACCCCAGCTTCCCAATATTTTGTAGGAACATCCCTTTGAACCCTCTGAATTCTACAATACCTAGGAACAAATTTCTTAACTTCTAAAATCCGACTCATCGCCTCATCAGTTCCAATTGGCTCAAACTTACCAGCCTTAAAATCATGATACAAAGCAGTTTTAGGACCAACCATACAAGGATAAAATTTAATCATATCTGGTTTATAATCAGGATCACTAAAAATTTGTTTCATTCCCGCAATATCTCTTTCCCTAGAAGTTAAAGGAAGCCCAGGCATATAATGAAAATTAATCTTAAAACCTAAATCACGAAGTACTTGAATACTTCTCTTACTGACAGCAGAATCATGACCACGATGCACATGAGCCAAAACATCATCATAAACACTCTGAATTCCTAATTCGACTCTAGTGCAACCCTGATCAAGCATTCTATTCCCATGCTCTAAAAGCCCCCAATCAGGCTTAGTCTCAATACATAAAGCAACACTTCTAACTCTTGAAGTCTCATTTTTAATTTGCTCATCCAATAAACCATTATCAGAACAATCATAATTCAAATCTTTCAAAGCATATAGTTTCTTTTTAATAGAAGCCTCACGAACTTTATCACCAGTATTAGCAGGTAATTCAAAAAATTCCTTAAATTTAGTAAAATCAATAACACTACCATCAAAAAACATCGAAGAAAAATCATTTAAAGCCTTAAATACGCCATAAATAAACTCTAACTGATATTGAGGATGAGTAGCAGTGAAAGTTCCACCCATAACAATGATTTCAATCTTATCAACACCTTGGCCAAGCAATACAAATTGCTCTAATCTATTAAAAACTTGTAAATAAGCATCATAATCATTTCTAATACCTCTCATAGTAGCCGGTTCATGCCCAGTATAACTCTGAGGAACATCTCCCCAAGGACTATCAATACCACCAACACAATAAGTACATTTACCATGAGGACACTTAGCAGGACGCGTCATAATAGCAACAGGACTAACACCAGAAATAGTTCTAGTGGGCTTAGTCAAAAGAATAGATCTAAACTCCTTAATCTGTTCAGATCTCAAACAAAGCATAATTTCAATATTTGTTGGAATATTTTTTAGAGCAAACTCTTTAGAAATATCTCTCTTAAGTTTATTTAACTCTTTTTGAGTACCTATGCCTTGTTTTTTAATTTCAACAAGTATTTGTCCAATTGCTTCTAATTTTTTATTATCTAACATCTTTTTTAAGTATCAACTTTCAAATCATATCAAAATAAATTTTAACAACCATTTAAAATATTAATAATAAACAACCAAAAATCACACCATTTTTATAACTTTTCTTTAAAATATAGCCATTTACCCGAAATATTTATAAACAAACCAAAAATTTACTTTAACTATGGTAACGCGAATCGGAACAAAAACAAGAAAAACAAGACATAAATTTAAGCTAAATTATAGAAAAAAAGGAAAAATTTCCGTAAGCAGATATTTTGCAACCTTTGATAATGGCGAAAAAGTAGGTTTAAAAATTAATCCTAATGTTCAAAAAGGAAGATTCTTCTCAAGATTTCATGGTTTAACAGGTACTGTTACAGGAATTAAAAAAGGACAATGTTACGAAGTTACAATTAAAGATGGGAAAAAAGCAAAAACGCTTTTCGTTCATCCAATCCATTTAATTAGACAATAATTATATAAACTTAAAACCAAATACAAATAAAATGGCATCACCACAATATATTGAACAAGTTCCAATGAACTTAACTCAAGTAAAAAAAGCAGTAGATACAATTGTTGAAAGAGATGAAGAACTTAATTTTAGAACAAACAAAGTTAAAGAATACTTAGAAAACTTTAACGACGCTTGTAAAAGAGATTCTGACAAAATGATTGAAAAATTATCAGGTTTAGGTATAACAAGATTAAAAGAAGAACAAATTGCAAAAATAATCGATTTTATGCCAAAAACATTAGAAGATCTAAAAGCAATTCTAGCAGCATACCCATTATCATTATCAAAAAAAGATCAAGAAACAATAATTAACGCTGTAAAATCTTTTTAATGTACAAAAACCAACAAAAACAAACATTTTTCTAGTTTTTTGAGTATAAAAAAGAGTAACTTTTATTAAGGAGATAGTAATTCTAAGTAATATGCAACAAACACAGCAAAAACAACTAAAAGAAGAAGAAGCAATTGTGCTAGATTTTTTGCCTCATGGATATGCCTATGAAAAAGCAAATATCAAAACATCAATAGCTCAAGCTCTAGGAATTGCACACTTAAGTATTTTAGAATTAATTCCAAAAAAAGATGTTTACTTACAACCACAACAAAAAGTGTACATTGGCGATGGAAAAAGAGAAGAAATCCATCACATCAAAGGAAAAATAGAAATATCAAAATTAACCTCAACAGCAAAAGCTGAATTAAAACACGCAATCGAAAAAATGGTTGAAGATAACCAATCAAGATTCGTAGAATTCTTTAATAAAGCGCAACCTCTAAGTATGAGAATGCATCAATTAGAACTACTTCCAGGACTAGGAAAAAAACACATGTGGGAAATCATAGAAAAAAGAAAAGAAAAACCATTTGTAGACTTTAAAGACCTACAAGAAAGAGTTAAATTACTTCCAAATCCAAAACAAGTAATCGTAAAAAGAATTCTAAGTGAACTTGAAGGAAAAGAAAAATATTCTTTATTTGCAAAATAATTATTTTTTATTTTCTATAATTTAACTAAAAAATCAATCAAAAATCTTCAATCCTCCACTTCTCTTGGTTCTCTTTAACAAAATCCTTCATACCAGCCTTCTTAGCATTTCTTAAAACCTGCTTAGTAATCATTTCAAGCCTTTGCATATTAAGATCGCAATCATCATGTAAAAAAGACATCTTCTCAATTAACTTAGTCACTAAATCAGCTTGCGCGTCAAGATTCATTAAAACTAACCCAGCCTTAGCAACTTGCCTCTCCTTCTCAAGCTCCTCATAAGCATTCAAATCCTTTAAAATCTTAGAACTAACCATATTCAAACTAGAAACAAAATCACAAATAGCATCAACATCATGTAAAATATCAACCTTCTTTTTCATTCTTTTAGACTTAGAAGACTTAAAAGTACGCCTCCACCAATTCTTTTCATATATTGACATAATAAGAAGTAAATAATTATCTATTTTAAAGGTTACTATTTTAACACAAGCAACAATTTACAACAAATACCCAAAAATGCAATACTAAATCTCACCTCCCACTATTAATAATGGATATTAACAAACAAAATAACCAAATAACAATGACAACAAAAGCTTAAATATAAAAAACAACTACATCAACTATGACAACTACACAAATTGAAAAAATATTCTATGAACCAAAACAGATACAAATTTATTCTACCCAACTTGCAAAAAAAATTCATGATAGCGGATGTAAACCAGATCATGTTGTTGCAGTTTTAAGAGGAGGCGGATTTATAGCAAATATAGTACATGAAACTCTAATGTATCTAGAAAAAAGAAATAATCCAAATTCAACATACGAACCAACATTTACAGGAATAACTACATCAAGATATTCAAAAACAAATTTAGATGAAAAAATAAAAACACCCCACATTGACCCAATTAATAATTTAACATATAAAGTAAAAGAAAATCATTGTATTCTAATTATTGATGATGTAATTGACAAAGGATATACAATGCTAGCTCTAAAAAACAAAATTAAAAATGAATTAATGAATAAAAATCCAACCATAAAAACAGCTGTAATTGATAACAAACCAAGTAAAAGAGAAGTAGATATAGAACCTGATTATTATATAAATAAAAGAGAAAAATGGATTTGGTATGGACAAGACTTAAATGGATATACACCTCAAGAGATCAGAGAAAATCAAGGAGAAATAATAGCTAAAATCCTAGGAATCTGAAAACCAAACAGAAGTAATAAAAATCTGCTAAAAAACAAATTTTTAAACTTTCTTAAAATTTACAAATTCTGTTTAGAAAGTAATAAAAAGCTATTCTTTTTTTTCTAATTTATAATGAGAAGAAGATTCGTCAAAAAAAAATCATACGGAGAGTACAAAGTAGTTAAATGCCCTTTTTGTGATAGAACAGCAACACAAAAAACAGAAGAAGGTCTTGAAGTATGTCATAAACACACAACAAGTAAATTAGAAATAATTAGATGCACCTGCGGTAAATTGTTAGAACAAAGATCAGGAAAATTCGGACCATACTTCAACTGTATCAATTGTGGTAACTTCAACTTTAACAAAGCCATGGAAATAAAAGCCATAACTAAATTAAAAACCAACTCATCTCCAAATTCATCACAATTCGTAAACAACCTGACCTTTAAAGAAAACAACCCTACAATAAAGAAAAAAACAATAATCAAACCAAAAAAAGAACTTACTCTAGAAGAATACAAAAAGAAATTTAGAAGTTTCAATTTTGATGACGAAGACGATAACCCCAAAGAAACAACAATCAGTTCAAGAGATGTGGATTACTTCTAATTACCCTAAACAAACACATAATAACAAATCAAAACAAAAAGAAGAAGTTAATTAGGAACACAAATCCCTAATTTCTTACAAATCAACTTCTGGTTCTCTGTCAAATTTCTATAATTCTTCTTTACAAAATCTTCAAACTCACAATCAATATCTCTCATGCTAAACCACCTAAAATAAATAAAATAAACCCCTTTATAAAAGTTTATTATCACTCTAAGTTGTAAAAACGATTTGTCACAAATTGATAAAAAATAAAAAAACAATCTTTGCTAAAAAGTTATAATAATTAACCAACAAACAAACCTAAAAAACAAACTGAGACAAAATAATTATTAATAATCCAACATAGATTTTTGAGTATACTTTAACATCTTAGAATTTTTCAAAATTAAATCCAAATCAAAACCAAACTTTCGAAAAATCAACTCCCTTGCATAATCAAGCATAAGAGAAGAACTACTAAAACCAACAGGCTTAGAATCAAGCGCCATCCGACTTGCCTGCCTACAAACCCAAACTCCCAAAGGAGCCGTATAATCAGGTGTAATGAATCTTAAAGCCAAAACCCCACCTTGCCTACCCAAACTAATTAACTTCTCACAAACAGGCAAACGAGCAGCATAATACCCACCACTTGTCTCACTAGCATAATCTTTCCTACCTAAGAACTCCTCGTAATCAGTAGAATAAACAAACCCACCCTTAGACCAAGGATTAGACTTCATATTAAGATAAGTTTCAAATAACTCATATCTAAAATTCTCACTAAAAAATAAAATCAAATAAAAATTCCCCCAATTCCCACCAAAATAAGCCAAATTATCCCCTACAGGCAAATCTCTAATCTTTGAGAGCAAATTTTTAGAGACAATATCATCTACAGCAGTAATCGACCAACGCGTAGGAACTAACTTACGACTCTTACCAACACCAACTTCCCCTACACTAAGAATTCGATTAACCTTAGTAACATCAAAACCCTTCTTATACAAATCAACAACAGCAGTATTAGCCTTCAAATCAGTATCACTAATCACCCTATCAACCCTGGTATCAACCCCACTATTATTAACAACACTAGCCCTATGAATCGTAGACCTAGGACCAAAAGGAGTAACCTGACTATCAATTGATTTATATGTCGGTTTTTTAAACAAATTAACCTCAACCTCAATTGGTTTTTTAGAAACACCACTCTCTTTAATTAGATCAAGATACCTAGTACTAAACTTCTTAACATTCGACTTAACCTGAGAATTAACTAAAGAATATCTCATATGAGCAATCTTAGAAACACTAAATTTCGCCTTGCTCCAAAGCGTAGGACTATCAAAATAACTAGTATCTCCACTATACTGAGGAGATAACATCCCAACATTAACATTAGGATAATTAAACCTTCCAATAAAAGGAGCCGGAATAGAACCCTGAAAATTAGCCTTAAAACTCTTTCGAATACGAAGAGGCTCAAGCTTCTCAATATCTTTATAACTAACTCTATTAGGAATACTCATTTAAACCCCACAACAACAAAACATTCAAAAAATCAACCATCTAAACTATCAATTGGACTCTCAACTTTTATAATTTGTGGCGATGCCATATGTAGATATATCATGGTAGTATTGATATTATTATGCCCAAGTAAAGGTTGCACCTCAGTAACTGCATAACCATTTTGAATTAAATGCGTAGCAAAAGAATGTCTAAGCGAATGAGGACTAATATTTTTTGTAATATTAGCCTTAAAACAAGCATTTTTAATAATATTTTGAATTGAACTAACACTATATTTCTTTCCAAAAGAACTATTAAACAAATTAGAAGTAGAAAACAACTTCTCCTTAGAAATTAAATTAATAATTTCCAACTTCAATTTCTTAGAAACAACAAACAATCTATCCTTTCCACCCTTACCATCACGAACCCAACCATAATTCTGATTAAACTCAAAATCCTTAACTTTCAAATTAATCAATTCACTAACTCTCATTCCAGTAGAATACAAAAATTTAATCATGAGTTTATGTTTAGAATTAGAAATCACACTAAATAACTTTATGACTTCTTCCTTAGTCAAAAACTCAGGCAACCTTTTCCTAACCCTTTTATGATTAATCCTAATAGTTAAAGTTTTTCGTAATACTTTTTCATAAAAAAACTTAATAGCATTAACATAAACATTAATTGTATTATCACTCCTTTTCCACTTTTTAAGATTTTCAAGATAATTTTCTATGTCTTTCTTTTTTAATTCATTAGGTTTAATTCTAATAGTTCTAAAAAATTTATTTAAACAAGTAATATAAGTTTTAATTGTTTTTTCTCTAAGACCCCTTTTCATCCCTTCCTTAATCACAAAATGCTCAATATCCATAAAAAAGAAATCAAAACATCCCTATATAAACTCTAGGCGCACTTGACCAGTGACCAGTGGCTAAAAAAACTAATTCTGGATGAAAATTTAGCGACAAATAGCCCCTGAAGTCCCAAGTTTGTAGAAAATCGGCATATATCGAGTTATGTTCAATTTTTGCCTTATCTTTAGAGCTTAAAATTAGTTAATTTTACCAGGCAAAAACTCAAAAATTCTAAAAACCTTATTATGCAAGCTTAAAGCAGTATTTATGAATGTTTTGGTCTCAGCAAGCTTCGACGAACATAACAATGTTATGTCGAATTACTGATTTTTCTAAAAAGAATTAAATTAATGGGGATTAAAGAAAAAGAAAAAATTAAAATTCAAAGAGAGCTCCAGTTGTGCTTCCCGAAATAGTTACAATTGATTCTAGATCTCCAAAGGTAAATGTTACTCCTTTATTACTAACATTCATACTAGGGATGTTGAGACCGCCAACAGGATGCAAACCGCCATCTCCACCTATGGTCATACTTGTAAAACTTCCTCTTTGGTATCTGATATCGCCACTATCTGTCTGAAGAACTCCGTTTTCTGGAATGTTTTCTATTGAGACATCACCAGATTTAGTTACATAAGCCATTCTAGTTTCATCTCTAGAAATAATTGCTCTCTCCATAATTCCACCACCTGAAAAATCAGAAGGTAATTTAGTTTCATTTAAGTAAATATCTTTTGTCATTTTATTTTTCCTCGTTAATCATTATACACCTAGAACCAACCTATTTACTCAAAAAGAACCTTCATTTTATAAACATTTCTTCTAAAAATTACAATTTTAATCCCCATTCTATATATCAGAAAAATCAATAACTTCTCGCTCCGCTCGTCCGCTAACGCGGCGACATAACAACGTTAAGTCGAATAAGTGAGAGGTACAAAAAAATAAAAAAGGGCAATTTCTAAAAAGTAAAACGAGGGGGTCACTTTTACGCTTTCAGCTTTTCAAACACATCTTTCATAAACAACAATTTTTTTTCTTCATCCAAATAATCAATAAACAACTTACCGTCTAAATGATCTATTTCATGTTGCAACAATTCAGATAAATCTTCTTTTGCTTCCAAGATCTTTTTCTTCCCCTCCCAATCAAAATATTCAACTTCCACTGAACAATATCTTAGTATTTTGACGAAAAATGCAATATCTGCACTAAAACAAGAATCCCATGTCCAAAACATCTTTTCACTTCTCTTCACAATTTCTGGATTGACTAACATACCTTCAAATCCTTCTGTCTTAATGTAAATTGCTCGCTTCAATTTCCCAATCTGGACAGCAGAAATCCCCCTACCATAACCATATTTTTCTCTGAAAGCTAACAATGTATCACGAAGATCTTCTTCCAACTGCTTTAGTTCTCCCGTTCCAAAATTAAAAATAGGAAGAGACTCTTTACGTAAGAGTTCTTCCCCTATTTTGATTATTTTTTGTACTGCCATTTTCTAATCACACATACTAGGACTCATTCCACAGTATTTATCTCCTAGATCAGTAAATGATCGCATTCGTTGATCGTCTGATATACTTTCATCACCAATCCTATATAAGAGACCGAGATCTTGAACAGCACCACTTTCTATCCCTGCATCTAAACATGGACCACCAAGACCAACCCATGTATGAAAACTAGAACCGTCATCATGTACAGGTCTTTCAAATGCCTCGGATATAACACCCCATAATTGATCAACAACCGTGCTTGGTATTGCGTAGCCTTCATCAAGGATTGCCATTCCTTTTTCTACTGTATCTCTGATTCTATCTGTTGCTTCCAAATACCCTGGAGTCATCTTCAAAGCCCGAGACCAGAATATATCTTCTCCATCTGGACGACCAGACAATTCTACCACTTTTTGGTAATCTAAAGCTGGGAATCCTTGCCCTTTTGTTAAAACAGCATCTAACCTTGCAATATGTACGTCATAACCTTCCCTTGCCCTCTCACGCTCTGCAAGAACTTTTTCCCACAACTCTTTTTTTTCATGTTCAAATACTATTGGTATCATTTTTTATTATCTCCACATTTTAAGTCTGTTCGACTGGTTTATTCATAACTTTCAGATGACAACACTAGTTAATAAATATATTCGAAAAATAGTGGAAAATATTGCAAATAATCGCAAGTTTTATATAATATCTCGTACATATGTACAATCATGACACATAAATTGGATGAAAAAGATTGGAAAATAATTGAAGTATTGAAAGAACATGGGGATTATACTAGCCGACAGATCGCCAAAAAAACACTTTTACCAGTTACCACTATCCATCACAGAATAAAAAAATTAAAACAAGAGAAAATTATTCGAAAGTTTACAATTGATCTTGATCCCGTAAAAACTGAAAAAAGTTTTGTTGTATACGTTCTTATTACAGCAAACTTAGAGACATTAAAACAAAAAAAGAAAACACAGTATGATTTAGCAAAAGATATACGGGGATTCTATTTCATCGAACGGGTAGATATAGTCTCAGGTGGAACCGATCTAATTGCCATTATCAGAGTGAAAGATGTCCAAGAATTTGACAAAGTTTTACTAGAAAAACTACAATCTGTCGATGGTGTTTCTGGAACTCAATCACTGATAGTAATACATAGTAAATAAGTTAATTTTCAAAAAGTGACCCCTTAAAAACAAAAAAAAGGAAATTGCCCTAAGTGTACCCCTAACTGACTTCTTCGCTACGCTCGACCGAGGGGTGAACCCTCGGCGACTTAACGTCGTTAAGCTTAATTTTTTCGTGGCAGTATTAGTCAATGTAAAACTAAAATTAGGAGTTATCAGGTAGATAGAAGAGAATAATAATCTATTTATAGTACAAAATTTCTAATTCCAATATGACTGATCCTTACAGAATGCAACTTGATGTTCAGCTACATAATGATGCTATGAAAATAAAAAGTCGTGAACTCCTTTTAATTACAAAACAGACAACCCTTGCTGAAAAACAAACTCAATTACTTAAGAAAACAAACACTATGTACTATTTGCTTGTATTCTTAACATTTATGTCTGTAATTACAATTTCGATGCAAACCTTAATGAACAGTTTAACATGGGAACTTCATTCAAGATTAAAATTTTGGTTATTTTATCTAACTATTATTATTATGATTATTGCTATTTTGGGAATTATTCTTATTATTTATACTCAAAGTTCTAAATATCAAATTAGGAAAATTAAAAAGAGATTAAAAAAATGACAAAAAAACAAAAATCAGTAGATTATGCTGGATTAATAGTTAGTGCTCTTGCAGGACTTATATCAATTTGGGCACAATATAATGATCCAGAAACAAGTATTTTGTCTTTTTTATTGATAATCGGAGCGATTTTAATTTATTTTATAATTTCTTGGCCAATTGGAATTTTTAAAAGAAGATTTAGAATAATAGATACTAACAAAAATAGCATAGAAGCTATTCGAAAAGATTTAAATAATGTAAAAGAAAGATTAGATCTAAAAGGGGAACTAAGTGATTTATCTGCCCGTGTTTCACTTATTGAAAAAGTTAAGATGAAAAATAAAAGAGGTCAAATAGATCCGAGATGGATAGTTATTATAATTATAATCGTTCTTTTAATATTATTTCTTAGAGATAAAGGGTTAATTTAATTTACCTGATAACTCTTTAACTAAACGGACTAATACTTGTTTGCCACGAAAAAACTCTGCGTCGCTAAAGCTCCTTGCGGGAGGGTGAACCTCCCGAAGCTTAACGTCGTTATGCTCAATCACTTGGAAACACTAAAAAACATACTCTAAAAAAATTATTGAAACATACAATCCTAACCTTGTAACTTTGCATATTGTAAAACTAACTCTTTATATCTTGTTTCTAATTTATTATACTGAGTTATGGGCCTTTTACCTCGAAAAAAATCAAGATCAAATTTAACAAAATCAAGACTGGACTTAATATCAGAAGAACAAATATCACCAGCCATCATTTCCACAACATCATCTAACACAGTAAAAAATAAACCTAACGCTTTTTGACAAGCAGGTCCATTGATATCATGTACTGTTTCATACTCAATACCTTTGGATGCGTACATTTCACGATAGAGCTCCTTCCATTTTTTATTTCCAGCTTTCATCTCAGAAGTAATCCCATTACGAGAATATCCTTTTTCATTTTGTTCATTAATATCAAGACCACTCTCTTCACATGATTTTAAAGCCCAATCCAAAAAATCACAATCTGGTTCCCATTTATTCATTTTTATCTCCAAACATCGACAATCACATTCTAATTTACATATCAGGAATAATAATTATATAAGTACATATCTCAAATTGATTTGAGTACTAAAAATCTACCCTGAGCCTATTTATCATCTATAAAATAAATACAAAAAAACTATTACTTAAAAATTAAAATAAAAAACCCACTTCTAAATAAATTTAAATTCAACGTAATAACTCTTCTATGTTTCTTTCCACTATAGCACTAAATCTAGGACAAAAAGCCTTAAATGAAACTTGAACATTTGATCGATTTTTATATGGAACTTCATAACAAGTTGGTTCTGGTAAATTTTCATAATCTACTTGATTTACGCCCATAAAACCCAAGTGTGTTACTATTTTTCCTGCAATTAATTTATGAATTTCTTCTCCTGGTTTAGACAAAATGCCTTTATAATCAAATACATCAACTATTTCACTAATACCTCTAATGACATGGAAAGTAGATAATTGAAATTCAAGTTTATCAACAATACAAACATTTTGATATGTTCTTTCATATTTTGTACCACGATAAAGAGTATATTCCGTTAGTCCAACAAAGTATCTTTCTGACATATTTTAATTTCACCACAAAATTCATTAATAAATTAATATCTCAAATTAATTTGAGAAATTAAACTCTCTAAAAAAAAACAAGAAACAAAGAAACAAAAAAAAATCAACGAGTTACTTGAAAAGATTTAACCTTCTCCAACAAAGCCTTTGCATTTTCATCTTTATCAAAATGTTCTCTAATTGGTTCTAAAAGCTCATTAATTGCACTAGCAACACCAGATTTCAAATCAATAGATTTTAAGGTTCCATTACTAAAAGCATCTTCAAGTTCTTGATAAGAATTAAACTCAACATTCCCACCATACTTTTCAGGCCTCTCAACAACAATCTTTTCCTTAAGTTCAAAAACAATATACTTAGCATACTCTAAAACAGGATTATCTTGAGCAACCCCATCAACACAAGTAGCCTTCTTAAACTTTCGATTAACATCATCAACAGAATCAGTCATAAAAATAGCAGTATCGGGTTTAGACTTACTCATTTTCATAGCAATCTTTCTATTAACACCAGATAAATCAGACTCTTGAAATTGTAAACCAAGAAGCATGTGATGATGAATAGCAACAGGCTTTTTCAAACCAAGCTTAGGAAAAACGTCCCTAGCAAACATATTAACTTTCCTCTGATCTAAACCAAGCTGAGCAATATCAGCATTTAAATGAATAATATCAGCTGCCTGCATTAAAGGATACAAAATCTGAGAAGCCTTAGCATTACTCCCATCCTCTCTTCCCATAATTTGAGAACAACGAAGTACCCTAGTAACAGTAGAATTCATAGCAAGATGCATAACAGTTTCCCAATACTTAGAATTATTTGCATAAAATTCTGACGCCCAAACAAATTCAACATTATCTAAATTCATACCGCAAGACTTCCAAACCTCAATACAATATTTTCCAACAGTTTGAATCTTATCCAAATCACCACCCATCTTATTATTTAACATTGCAAAATAATCTGCAACTAAAATTTTAAACTTAATTCCACAAGAAGTAATTTTATTAATATTAATTGAACGCAACAAACCCTGAGCAATATGAACTTGCCCAGAAGGTTCAAAACCATCATAAGCAATAATCTCTTTCTTATTCTTCAATAAATCCATTAAATCATCATCAGTAATAATCTCTTCTCCAACTTCCTTTAAAAGTTCAAGCTTTTCATCTGTAGTTAACTTCGTCATAACCAATCGTAAGTTCAAGTTGTTTTTAAACATTTCTCCAAAATTTCCAACAAACAATTAATAACAAAAAAACAAAACAAATAATTCAACAAATCAACAATAACAATCACTCAATTTCAATCTCAAAATATCTAAGAAGCTCCATAACCTCAGGAACACTAAACTTAGCTCCCTTAACCACATTCTTCTTCAAATCAAACGAATAATTAGTTGCATTACTAAAATCACACTTAGACAAATTACAATCATTAAATTCACTCAATAACAGATCACTACCACTAAAATCGCTCGAACTCAAATTAGTATTCAAAAAATAACACTCCTTAACATTACACTTAATAAACTCACATCCAGGCAATTTCAAATAAGAAAAATTACAACTAATAATTTCACAAGAATCAAACCTCATTGATAACAAAAAAAAACTAAGCTTACTAAAATTCACCCCAAGTAACTTACAACTATCAAAACTTGCATCCTGAAATCTACAATCATTAACCTTAGCATTAGAAAAATTACAATTATCAAATTTACAATCAACAAATATACAACTGTCTAAATCCGCTTCACTAAAATTACAACTAGAAAAACTACATTCACTATACTCATTTAATTTCAAAGACTTATCAGAATAATCCTTAGAAATAAACCTTTGCGATTCAAATATAATTCCTCTTTTCATAGAATATAAACCACAAATAGAACTATATAACTTTATTGGTAAAAATCTCCAGATTACAAATAAAACCAGTTTTCAACCATAGCTTTATAAACTACATTAAAATATTTCAAATTATGTCAGAATACAAACGAAAAGGACCAAGAAGATCACAATCAAGAAACAACGATAGCAGGAATAGAGATTCCAATAGAGAAGATAGAAGAAACGCATCTCAAGATAATAGAGACTCAGGAAGATTTGATAGAAGAGATTCAGGAGATTTCAAAAGAATCGAAAGAACTAGAGTAACTTGCGACTCATGTCACAAACAATGTGAAGTTCCATTCAAACCATCTTCAAACAAACCAGTTTACTGTAATGATTGCTTTAGAAAAGAATCAGGATCAAGTAACAGACATGGATCAAGTAGAGACTCATATGGATCTAATAGAGATTCAAGACCAAGAGATTCTGGGAATAGCGATTTATTAAAAGATATGAATCGAAAACTCGATAAAATCATGAAAGAACTAGATATCGAATAATTTTTAAATAATTTTTTTTCTTACTATAATATTATTTCATTTTTCTTGCAATGAAGCATAACCTTTTAACAAATTATAACCCATAATATCAAAATCAGACAAATTATTAACATCTATTAAACTAATATGTCTATAACCTTGATGTAATTCAACACTTCTTCTTCTTTTAAAATCATCATAAACCCTTCTTTTAACAATCAAAGACATGCTTACAACATATAAGTTAGTATCTGTATTAATTTTTGTTTTTGCAAGATCAAATCCTAATTCATCATCTACAACAGCATCAATTGTTCCACAAATTATTGGATTACTATAAAAATTAACAAAAACACCTTCAATTTTCTCACTTTCAAATCTATTAATTTCATCATTTTCAAAATAAAAAAACAAATCATTATTATGAGCCATATAAGATAACATAAAAAGAAATCATTTGACTAATTTAAAAAAATATGTATTCTAAAAACTAAATAAGCTTATTCATAAAAAAACTAAAAAAAGTACTATATAAAAATTATAGAACAAAACAAACACTCAAAAACAATAATCAATATATACTAAAAACCAATAACAAAAAAAATGGAACTACCATATTTACACAAACAAGCAACAAAAAAAGTATGCCACGCACTAGATGGCATTAAAACAATAGTTCAGTTAGAACAAAGAATTGAAGATACACAAGAATATGTTGGAATGTATAAAGTAGGATTAGAATTATTCAAAAGATTTGGTCATGAACCATTAGAAATCATCAAAAAGCACAAAAAAGAAATATTTCTAGATTTAAAAGATCACGACATTCCAAAAACTATGTATGAAGCAGCATTCGCTTCAGCTGAACAAAGGATTTACATGTTTACAGTTCATGCAAGTAGTGGACTAAAATCATTAGAAGCAGCAGCAAAAGGAGCAAGAGATGGAGCTCTTCATTATAATACAAAAAAACCAAAAGTAATTGGAGTAACAGTCCTTACAAGTTTAAATGACGAAGATCTAAAAAACGAATTAAATATAAATAAAAATGTACAAGACCAAGTAAACAGCCTATCACAATTATCAATTCAAGCAGGTTTAGATGGGATAGTATGCTCAGCTCTTGATTTAGAATCCATTAGAGAATATCTTCCACAAGATTTCATGAAAGTAACACCAGGTATAAAATCACCAGGAACAAAAGGACCAAGCGATCAGAAAAGAGTTGCAACCCCAAAATACGCACTTAATCAAGGATCAAATTTATTAATAATTGGAAGAGCTATGTCAGATCATCCAACAAGCGAATTAAAAAAACAAGCTGGTTACGATATTTTAGATGATATTGTAAATGGCTAAATTTCCAACTCTAACTTAATCTGCTCAATAAATCCATGTAAATATTCAACCCTTCCCCGAGCAAGTTCCTTAGCACTTTTTGTATTCATTTTATCTCCAACTCCAAGCATCCTACCATAAAAAAAATCCAAAGCATATTTCTTACCCTCAGGCACTCTATTTTCACAAAAAGGATCGTCACTAAAATAAAAACTTCTACTCATCTGACCAGACGAACAAAACACCCTCATAATTGCCATAGCCCCCGTAATCTCCAATCTATCAGCATCTTGAATAATTTGAGATTCAATTAAATCACTAACAATTCCCTTGCTAAAAGAATGCTCATAAATAGCTCGAACAACCAAATCAACCTTACTAGCATCATACCAATCTAAACCCAATAAAACACCTCTAGCAAGCTCACTACTCTCCTTAGAACTAAGCTTTGTTCTAGGATCATTTTTAGGATACACAATAGCATCATGAAACAAAGCAGCAGGAATAATAACATCCAAATCTCCTCCCTCAACAGATTGTAAATACAAGGCATTAGATAAAACCCGACAAGCATGTTCAAAATCATGCGAAGGATCATCACAACTAATAACATTTCTAGCAATAACCTTTAATTTTTCAATCATCACAACAAATTTCATTTCCATTTTAATCACCATAACAAATTCAACCCAAAACCAGTATTTATACTTTTATGTCAAAAAAGTTTATAAATCACCCAATAAATACAATTAAAAAGGAGAATTATCAACAAATGAGCTTATTAAATGAATCTGAGAAAAAAGTATTAAATTTACTTGAATTAAATTGTAGACTATCATTAAATCAAATATCAAAAAAATCACATCTATCAAACCAAGGAGTATTAAATATTATCAACCGCTTATATGATAAAAAAATAATAATTAAGTTTAATACAAAATTAAATTTATCAAAAATGGGATTTAAACTATATCCTGTTCATATTAAATTAATCAATTCTAATGAAATTATAAGAAACAAAATCACAAAAATTATCTTGAAACATACAAATTTTTGTTGGCACACTTTTTGTGAAGGCGAATATGATTTACTCTTAAGTTTTAAAATTTTAAATGAAAAAGATAAAATTAAAATGTCAAACGTATTATTTGAATTATCACAATATATTTCAGATAAAGACATCAATATCGTAACCAAAGCATTTGAAATAAATAGAGTTTTCATCAAATCAAACAAAGATTATAAAATCTTCATGACCTACGATTCAAATTTAGAAATTATAAATATAAAACATGACGAGTTAGAACTAATTAATTTACTTAAAATAAATTCTAGAAGTAGTATCGTAGACTTATCAATAAAATTAGGACTTAATTCCAAAACTATCGTAAATAAAATCAAAAATTTAAAAAAATCAGGAATAATTAGTGCATTTAAAACAAAAATAGATATGGCTAAATTGAATTATCATCCAGGAATAATATTAATAAGTTTTAACAAACATACAACAAACGACTATAATAAATTTGTAACATTTTGTAAAACAAAAAGACAAGTAAGTTATTTTGTAAAACAAATAGGAAAATACGATATAGATTTAACAGTAGATTTTAAAGACATCAATGATTTCTATTCATTTGTCAACTTAATTAGAGACGAATTTCCTTTCATTAAAAAAATAACAACCCTAATTAAAAAATAATCTTAAAAGAAAACAGATTCTAAATCTAAACTAAAAATAAATTAATAAAATAAAAAATTAAGATGAAAATTTACTCATACTATAGCCACGTTTTGGTTTATGACTTGAAGAACCTGAATCTCTATTCCCATAAGATGACCTATTAGATGAGCCAGATGAAGATCCTTTATAACCTGAACTGGAACCAGATTTATCACCATAACTAGGTCTTCTGTTTCCACCAAAACCACCGTTATTAGATCTATAACCTGACTGATTAGAATCTCTACTTCCTCTATAACTATTAGACCTATCATTTTGAAGCATCTTAAATTGTAATATTTCAAAGTCGCCAGGTTGCTTTTCATCAACTTCAACATCATATTTTCTAATTATACTATGAAAATTACCATGATCTTGCGGTGCAAGTAAAGTTATTGCAATTCCTTTTTGACCAGCTCTAGCAGTTCTTCCAACACGATGAATATATTCCTGAGGATCTTGCGGTAAATCATAATTAATAACATGAGTTACATCATCAATATGTAATCCTCTTGCAGCAACAGCTGAAGCAACAAGAATATCAACTTTCCCTTTATTAAATCTCTCAATAACACTTAATCTTTTATTTTGAGTCATTTTCCCATGAATCATCTCACATTTAAATTTGTGATTTCGAAGATTATGTTGAATAACTTCTACAGTAGATCTTTTTGAACAAAAAATCATAGCTCTAACAGTTTCTTTCTGACTAAGAATGTGAGCTAATAAAGAAAATTTTTCTTGAGACTTAGTATTATAGTAATACTGCTCTAATAAATCTTTTTTAACATGTAATTCAGCTTCACTAACAATAGGATTAGTCATATATTTAGTTTTCAAATAATCAATTTCATCTGAAATAGTAGCTCCAAATAAAACAATTTGTCGACTTTTAGGAGCAGCGTTTAAAACTCTCTCGATATCTTCAATAAAACCCATCTCAACCATCTTATCAGCTTCATCTAAAACAAAACTAGTTAAGTGCTTTAAATCTAAAGTACCTCTTTGTAAATGATCAATAATTCTTCCTGGAGTACCAACAACAATTTGCGCTGATTGAATAATTTTAGTTTGTGGATCAATTCCAACACCACCAAAAATAGTAGCAACTTTAATTTTAAGGTATTTACCCCATTTTCTCATTTCCTTAGAAATTTGATCTGCAAGCTCTCTAGTAGGAGCTAAGATTAATGATTGAACTCTACCTTGATTATCAATATTTTGTAAAATTGGAATACCAAAAGATGCAGTCTTACCAGACCCAGTTCTTGAAATACCAACTAAATCTCTTCTTTGACATAATAATGGAATAGTTTGCTGTTGAATTGTAGTAGGATTAACAATACCATCTTCTTTAAGAGCTTCAACGATTTCTAATTTTAAATTTAAATTTTCAAAAGTCATTTTCTTCTCTTCTTTTTTAGCTTCTTTGTTAACTTCTTTGTTAACTTCTTTTTTCACATCATTATTAATGATTTTTTCTTCATTAATTTTATTTTCTTCTTTAATATTTTCATTACTCATTTTATTTTTCCTCGAATAAAACTATGCTAGAGACTAATACATAATAAATACACTTTTATTTATACATATAAAATCTTAAATGAAACAGAATTAGTAAATTTCTCATTCAACACCCGTTGAACCCAACTATCTGTCTCGACCTTTATAGTTTTCTTTTATTATAAGATTCAGATAAGAATACGGTTTATAAAGGTTTCGTCTAAAAAACACAAAAAAATCCAACTTTAGAAATCACAAAAAATACCCTTAAATTTTTAAAGAAACACTACTTTTCAACACAATATGACTAATCAAGACAATACATTAAGCTTTGAAACACTTTCATTCAAACTTGAAAAAAACATCCTTGTAGTTGTACTTTTAAAACAATTTAAAACGAAAATTCCGCTTAAAGAACTTCCAAAACTCACTATAATTAACCCCAATACTTTAGAATTTGAAAATGGCAAATCCATCGTTAGATTCAATTTCACCCTCAAAAATTACTTCGATAACCTAACTAACATGTTAACAGGAAATAAAGTAACATATGTTCACGCAAATTCAGGAATCCCCTTAATTGGAAACGTAGCTTTTGGAATAATTTATCGAAATTCAAGCATCATTGAAATCAAACCAGTAACATCATGTAATTTAGATTGTGTCTATTGTTCAATTTCAGAAGGTTTAACATCAAAAAAACACGATTTCGTAGTAGAAGCAGACTATTTATTAGAAGAACTAGAAACCCTAATAGAATTTGTAGGCGAACCAATAGAAGCCCACATTGGAGTTCAAGGAGAACCATTCCTCTATGCAGATATGATTTATCTAATTAAAGAACTTCAAGAAAACAAAAACATTCACACAATTTCAATTGACACAAACGCAACTTTACTAACAACAAAAACACTTGAAGATTTAAAATCATGCACAAAACTTCAATTCAACTTATCACTTGACGCAATTGACCCAGATATAGCAAAAAAAATCGTTGGAGTGAAAAATTATAACATAGAACATATCAAAAAAATAATTTCCCTAGCAAGCAAAGATTTCAAAGTAATCGTAGCCCCAGTTTTAGTGAAAGGATATAACGAAGACGAAATTGAAAAAATAATCAAATTCATAAAAGAATTAGAACACAAACCAATTCTAGGAATTCAAAACTTCTTAAGATACAAAACAGGAAGAAACCCAGCAAAAGAAATAACATGGGACGATTTTTACTCCCTTCTAAACAAACTAGAAAAAAAGTACAACATTAAATTAAAACTAAATAAAGATGACTTTAACATCAAAAAAGCAAAAACTCTAGAAAAACCATTTGAAAAAGATGACATTGTAAATGCAAAATTAATTTGCCCTGATAGATTCACAAACACCTCAATTGCCAAAGCAGGAACAAGAACTATCTCGATACCAAATTGCGAATTCAAAAAAAACAAAAAAGTAAAAGTAAAAGTTCTAAGAAGTAAACACAATATCTTTAGTGGTAAATTGGTATAATTTAACAACATGATTACCCCAAATCACTTTTTCAATTCAATTCCAAAATGGCTATTTAGACCAAACTCTAGAATCATATTAAACGAAGAACATTCAAACACAGATTTAACTCAACTATATCTTCAATTCAAAAAATCCCTAAACCTTCCAAATGGAAAAAACATATCACAAGAACATCTAAAAATTCTTGCAAAACAAAAAACACTAACATCGTTGGAAACCTTAAATGATGAAGCACACAACATTCAAGAAACCCAAAAAACAATTTATCTTCTAGCCAAATATTACCAAAATTTAACACCAGACAACCAAAATCAATTAAACCAATTATTAAACCATTTATCAAATCCTCAAATTAGAACATACGATTTAGAACATCAAATTATTAACGTATTAGAAAACAATAACATCAACATCATGAATTCAAGATTTGCAAAACCAGAATTATTATTATGTGCAAGAAGAGATATGACCATTTCAAAAGCAAGTAGATTAGAATATATAAAAAACAATACAAATCATGCTGATAAAAATGTCAATATTGATGAAATTATAACAAGTGAAAAATATTTTATAAAACCAAATGATGGAGCTAGCGCACAAAAAGTAGTAAGATTAAGATTTGATCAAAACTACGCTTACTTTGATAGTATGGACCCGTCAATTCATCAAATATTAAACAAAAGTCAACAAACTAAAACTATTACAAAATTAATAAAAACACCACCTTCAACAACAAAAGTAAAAATAGAAAAATACAAAGAAACATTAAATCAATTATTAGAAACATACAAAAATGAATTTTATATTGAAAAAGCATACAACATTAAATTAATTGATAATAACACGTGGGAAATTAGAGTAATCATCCAAGCACCAAATTTTCAAGAATATCAAATAAGTTCAATGTTTGTAAAATTATCAAAAAATGAATTTATATCAAACATTTCAACAGGAGGTGAATTAGTAACTTTAGAAGAAATTAATTTATCTAATAAAAACAGACAAAATATAATTCAAGCAGCACATGAATGTGCACCTCAAATAACAAATTACTTAAGAACAATTGCACCAAAAAACTTAATTATAGACCCATACGCAAGCGATATGTCACTCGACTTTGTAATTGACACAACTCATTCAATTAGTCATCCGAAATTAATAGACACAAATTTTATTTACGGACAAACCATACCTGATTGTGACATTCAAAAAGTATATAAAAATAAAAGAACAATTCATGCACAAATAAAATATTTCTTAAAACATTGCAATTAAACACAAATTACTACTATCTAGGGGTTAGCAAATAAATTAAAACAAAACTAATCCAAAACAACCATGAAACTAATAATGTTAGGCCCACCCGGCTCTGGAAAAGGAACAATGTCAAAAATGCTCGAAGAAGAGTATGAATTATATCATCTAAGCGCAGGAGATTTACTTCGAGATCAAATCAAAAAAGACACCATCATTGGCAGAGACATCAAAAAATTCATAGAACAAGGAAAACTAGTTCCAAACCACATCATGTCAGAAATGATCAAATTGGACATAATTGGAAAAGATAAATTCCTTCTAGACGGCTATCCTCGAACACTCGAACAAGCTGATGACATCAAAGATATGCCCATAGACAAAATAATATTTCTAAACGTATCACTTGAAAAAGTAACTCAAAGACTATCTCAAAGAAGAATGGACCCAGTAACAAGAAAAATATACCATTTAACCTTTGTTCCACCACCAGATGAAATTAAAGATAGACTAATTCAAAGAAAAGACGATAACCCAACAGCAATAAAACAAAGATATGAAATATATCAAAAAGAAACACACCCAGTAGTAGAACACTATCGAAAATCAGGAAAACTAATTGAAATAGATGGAGAACCCCTACCAGACCCAGTTTACAAAGACATAAAAGAAAAACTAATTAAACTTGGATTAAAATAAAATAGAATCAAAAACTATTTTAAAAACCAAGATTTAATATCTTTACATGCAAAAGTTCTTTGAGCTTGCTTTTCTAAATCCAAAGCAACTAAACACCACTGTTCCTCTTTATGCCATTCATTTTTAATAAAAACAATCTCTTGAGGGATAATCCTTCTAAGCCTAGTTTCCCCTCTCCAATTTGTGTATAAAATATTAACTTCCTTATTAATTTCCATAAAAACAACCAAAGATTAAAATGTATTTAAATCTTATCAAAAAATTTTATCCAAAAAAAAAATCATTAATAAAACAAATCAACTAAAAAAATTAATATAAATAAATATAGCAACACCTAAAACCATTAAAAAATTAGCAAACATCATCGCTGCTTGAAAAAGTCTAACTTTCTGCTCTGCACTCAATTTTCTTTTTAACATTTTTAAGTCTAATAAAAGCTTCCCTCTCCATTTCTTCTAATTGAAGCCTAATATTCTTTTCAATTTTCTCTAATTTAGGTATTTTAATAAATTCCAAACTATTAACTCTTCTCTTAGTTTTAATAATTTCTTGCGATAACCTAAAAATAGTATTTTCAATTTCACTAAGTTTTAACATATTAGGTAAAATCTTTTTAAAATTATCACGAACCCTATCAACATCAATAGAAGTTCCAATTAAAGAAGCATTATAATCAACATCAAAATCATTACAACTAACCTTTTGAATTTCAACTCCCATAATTTTATCAACATCAAAATTCACTTTTAAATTTGAATTAGAACTAAAAGATAAACCCTTAACTCTATTAACACCACTAACGCCCTGAGCAATATGTAGTCTTTCATAAGCCAAATTCAAATCATTAATAGTTTTAGCCTTAAGAGTTTTATAATTAGAAATCAACTCAAAAAACTTTCTAATAAGACCATCTCTTTTTCTTTTTAATAAAGAGTGACCTTTAATTGCAAGCTTCTTTGAATTCTTAATCTTCTTAAGTTCTGTTCTTGATGGAGGTATCATTTTTTTCTAGTATTCAATCAATCCTTTTTAAGATACTTATCAACTAAATCTCTTTTAATCTTTTTAAGTTCAGCTTTAGGAAAAACACTAAAAAGTTTCCAACTAAGATTTAAAGTCTCTTCAATAGATCTTTGTTCATAATGATCTTGCCTGATAAATTTATCCTCAAAATCATTTGCAAACTTCAAATAAAGTCTATCAATTTTATTAAGAGAAGATTCACCAACTACACTAACCAACTCTCTTAATTCTAAACCTTGAGCATAAGCTGCATATAATTGATCAGCAACACTTTTATGGTCCTCTCTAGTCTTACCATCACCAACACCAAGACCCATTAACCTTGATAAACTAGGTAAAGGATTAATTGGAGGATAGATACCCTTTCGATGTAAATCCTGATCTAAAACAACTTGCCCCTCAGTAATATAACCAGTTAAATCAGGAACAGGATGAGTTTTATCACCTGACGGCATAGTTAGAATTGGAACTTGTGTAATACTACCACTTGAACCATCAACCATTCCAGCCCTTTCATAATTCATCGCTAAATCAGTATACATGTAACCTGGATAACCACGTCTTCCAGGAACTTCCGATCTAGCTGAACTAATCTCTCTAAGTGATTCACAATAATTAGTAAAATCAGTTAAAATAACTAAAACATGTTTATTCAATTCATAAGCAAAATACTCAGCAGTTGTTAAAGCAACCCTAGGAGTAATAATCCTCTCAACACTCGGATCACTTGCTAAATTTAAAAAAGCAATAGTTCTTTTCATAGCACCAGTTTTCTTAAAATCCTCTAAAAAGAAAGCAGCCTGATCATTAGTAATACCCATTCCAGCAAAAATAACAACAAACTCATCATCACCAACACTAGCTTGACGAACTATTTGAGCAGCAACTTCATTATGAGGTAAACCAGAACTACTAAAAATTGGAAGTTTTTGACCTCTAACTAAAGTAGTCATACAATCAATTGTAGAAATACCAGTTTGAATAAAATTATTAGGTCTTCTTCTAGCAGCAGGATTAATTGCACTACCATTAACATCAAGATGTTTTTTAGCAATAATCTTTTTACCCTTAGATCTTCCAAGACCATCAAAAACCTGACCCAACATATCTTCAGTAACACCAATTTGAGCAGGCTTAGAAGTAAATTGTACTTTAGCTGCCAAATCAAGTCCCATACTACTCTCAAAAACTTGAACAATAACCTTGTCATGAGCACAATCTAAAACTTGACCAAAAATTTCTCTATTATCACTAGTTTTAATTTTACAGATCTCACCATAAGAAACATTTTTTGTTTTATCAACAACAATTAAAGGACCTCTAACTGATGAAACACTCTTATACCAAGGATTTAATTTATTACTATTAGTATTATTTTTACTCATTTTTAACACTCCACAAATCACTAGTCTGTTTGTTTAATTTATCTTCGATTTCAATAATTTTACCATCAATAAAAAGCTTATTATCCTCATACTTTAACAAAGAAATAGTTTCAACGACACTACTTGTCCTAACATCTTCCAAATTAATTGAATCAACATTCTCAAGCATTTTATCATAAAAATTCATTATTGCTCTAGCCATAAACAACTGCTTTTTCACATGACAAAAAGCATCTTCCTTGTGAAAAGCATTTTGTTGTAAAAAATCCTCACGTAAAATTTTAGCAACTAACATCAATAATTGCTCTTCTTTAGGTAAAGAATCTAAACCAACTAACTGAACAATTTCTTGTAATTGAGACTCTCTTTGTAAAATCTTAGCAATTCTAACTCTCATACTAGACCAATCATTTGAAATATTCTCATCAAACCAATTATCAGTTAATTTAGTAAAAAGAGAATATGAAGTTAACCAATTAATAGCATAATAATGTCGCTTATCAGCAAGTTTAGAATCCAAAGCCCAAAAACATTTTGTAAGACGTAAAGTATTTTGAGTTACAGGCTCACTAAAATCTCCCCCAGCTGGTGAAACAGCACCAATGATAGAAATACTTCCACTATCATCATTTAAAGTTTTAACAATCCCACTCCTTTCATAAAAGTCAGCCAACTTCTTTGATAAATACGCAGGATAGCCTTCTTCACCAGGCATCTCTTCTAATCTTCCAGAAATCTCTCTCATCGCCTCAGCCCACCTTGAAGTAGAATCAGCCATTAAAGCAACATTAAAACCTTGATCTCTAAAATACTCAGCAATCGTAATGCCAGTATAAATTGAAGCTTCTCTAGCCGCAACAGGCATATTAGAAGTATTAGCAATTAAAATAGTTCTATTCATTAAAGGTTGACCAGACTTAGGGTCCTTTAAATGAGGGAACTCTTCTAAAACTTCAGTCATTTCATTTCCTCTCTCACCACAACCAACATAAACAATAATATCAGCATCGCACCATCTAGCAAATTGTTGCTGAGTTACAGTTTTCCCACATCCAAAAGGACCAGGAATAGCAGCAGCACCGCCCATTGCAATAGGAAACAAATAATCAATAACACGAATTCCAGATATAAGAGGTTTTTTAATTTCCAATCTTTCCTTAAAAGGTCTAGCTCTTCTAACAGGCCATTTTTGAGTTAAAGTAATAGAAACACCGCCAACCATAGCAATAGAATCATCGATAGTAAATTCACCCTTTTTAAGACTCTTAATTTCACCACTAACACCAATAGGAACCATGATTTTATGAACAATAGTAGAATTTTCTTTAACAGTTCCAATAACTTGTCCAGAAATAACCTCAGAACCATTTTCAACAACAGGCACAAAGCTCCATTTCATAGTTCTATCTAAACTACTCAAATCAACTCCTCTTGCAATATAACATCCAAATTGTTTTTTAATAACATCTAAAGGTCTTTGAGTTCCATCAAAAACTTGAGATAAAATACCAGGACCAAGTTCCACAGATAAAGGCTCATTAGTATTTTCAACAATATCTAAAGGCATAAGACCAACAGTATCTTCATAAACTTGAATAACACAAACATCTCCTCTAATTTCAATAATCTCGCCCATTAATTTGTCAGACCCCACTTTAACAACATCATTAATTTTACCAACTAATTGAGCATAAACAACAGGACCACTAACTCTTTGAATTCTTCCCTTAATCACTTTATCTTGTATCATTTTTTTGTCTCCATACTAATTCCTAAAGTTTCCCTAGTAATTTTTTCAATATAATCTAAATTTGCACTCTTAAAATTTTCAGGAATAATCACAAAAAAGAAATTATCTTTTTTCTTTGAATCCTTAATTTTTTTAAGCAAACTCTCATTAATAATAACAACATTTGATTCTTTAACTAAATCAAGAGCATTTAAAACATCATCACCAGTTGCAGTTTTTTTAAGCTCAATACTTTTAGCAATCCCAATTAAACCAAATCCAATCACATCATCTTGGTATCCAATAACACTTATCATATTGCAAGAACCTCCCTAATTTTTGAACTCTCAATATGATGTTGTTTCATTTTTAATAAAATAATTAAATTTCTAACATTAATTATTTTTAATAATAAAAATCCTAAAATTGAAGCATCGCTCAAAGGTTCATTTTTAAGTAAATCATTAGCAAACTTGAATAAATTTAATTGTAACACTCTCTCAATTTTATCAACTTCACAATTATTATCAATTTTATATCCATGATCCTTTAATACCTTTAACAGATCAATATTCAAATCATCCAATTTGTCAAGAGAAATCTTACCACCAACAATATTAGGTTTAACATCTTTAATAAATAAAGAAACATTTCTCAAATCAATTAATCTTTTAACCAATCTTTTTTGATTTCTACTACTTGCAACATGAATTAATTTATTATAATAAAATAAGTCTAAATCAACTTCAAAATCAGCAAATTTATTATTTCTAATTTGATCCTTATGTTTGTCAATAAATTTTCTAAAACCAGTTTGTTTTAATTCATTTTCAATTTCTTCAATGGAATGATTATTTCTATAAATAAAATCCTTTGAAAAAGTATTAGTCACACTCAATATATCTCTGCTAATTCTAAACTTTCTATTTAAAGATCTAACTAAAGCTTCAATAACTTGAATATCAAACCTTTTAGCATAAACCTTTAAAAATTCTTTAACAGGCGTTGGAGATATTGAAATAAGTTTACCAACAGTATTAATTAAATCAGATCTAATAGCACCTTCAAGTGAAGCAAAAGAAAAATCCAAATCTAAAAATTTAGACAAATAAGAATAATGCTTCTTTTCAAGATAATAAATAATTTCATTATAAGGCTTAGTTAATAGCTCTTCAAATTCATTTTTAGTAACTAATTTTGATTTTAAAGATCTAACTCTTGCATTAGGATAAGAATAAGGATAAATACTAGCAACTGTTTGAAAAATAGGAATTAACACAATAACTCCAAGTACAAGTACAACTCCAACAATAGCAATTTCTAACAATTTCTAATCTCCTTAGTTAATTTATCATCCATATCATCAACATAATCACCTAAATTATATTCATAACAGACAACATCATTTTCAATAACAACTCCAAAAAAATTCAAATCACCCTTAGTATTTTCAATCTCAATTTCCTTAGGAATTAAAATAACAAAATCACTTTTACTAGAATTCAAATTAATCTTATTTGAACTTGAAATATTTGTAATCAACTTTTTTACAAGCTTAATCTTTTGCTCATTAGAAGCCTGATCAACTAACTTAGCAATAATTCCTTTGAGTTTATTTTTAACACTATTTTCAACATCACAAATTTTTCTAAAAACCTTCTCACTAGCAACTGCTCTTTCTTTTTCAACATAAAGCCTAGCATCACGTTTAGCTTGACCAATAACTTTCAGTTCATAATCCTTTTCCTTAGAAATTTCTTCAGTTTCAAGACTACTAACTTCTAAGTCAATTTCATCTTCAATAATTCTCTTCTTAGATTCAAATTCAGCAATTAAATACTGTTTCAAATCATCTGTATTATCTTGTACTAACATTTTATTTCACCATTTTACTCTTGCAATTAAATTTTCACACTAAAGTGATGTAATTTTCTTTAAAGAATCTTAAAAATCAATTAAGACTAAGATCTAAAAAGACACTTATGCTGCAAATACAAACATAAGTAGTATTGCAATTACAAAACCATAGATAGCTTGTGTTTCTGGCAAAGCTGCAAAAACAATCATCTTTGCAAGTAGAGATTCATTCTCAGCAGTAGCACCAGCAGCAGCTGATGAAGCAATACCCTGACCAATACCTGAACCTAATGCTGCAAATCCAATTGCAACTCCTGCGCCAAGCGCAATTAATCCTGTTGTCATTTCAACCATTTTTTTATTCCTCCGAATTTATTCAATTTTTATAATCAAATTCTTTAATCAAATTTTTAATTTTAATCCTTTATTTCACTTTTTTAATCATTCACTTTTTTACATTTAATTTTTTACTTTTCAAATCCATCACTATTTTTTATTTAAAATCTTAAATGGATTAAATTCATATCCTCCAGACTCATAAAAAAATGAAAAAAATTCCACATAATGAAGTCTAGCTGCATGAATAGTACACCCAAGTATATTTAGGGCAAAATTAAACAAATGCCCAACAACTAAAATTACAAGCCACAAAACCATACCAACCTTTCCAAAAGCTTGAGCTTTAGATGCAATGATATTAATAGCCAAAGCAACACCAGCTGTAGCTAAAGACAAAGCTAAAAGTCTAGCGTATGAAAACCAAGTACCAAAATAACCAGTTATATCCATTAAACCAAAAAATGATTTCTCCTTTAACAAAATTGCAATAGCAATTCCCAAAACAACAAAAGCCACCACATTAAGTTTGTAATAAAATAATACAGCGCAAATTTGAAGCAGAGGAAAAACAATAACATCAAAAACATTATCAAAAAATTTAACTTTATTAATATAATTATTATAAGCTTTTAATATAACTCCTAAGTTCAAATGAACTAAACCAATAATCAAACTAATTAATAAAATCGTAAATGAAGCTTCAAACGAATCTTTAAACAAAGGTGTGATTTTAATCAAATTACCAAAAAACGATCCAAAAGTAAGACCAAACAAGATAGATGAAAAAGCACTAATTGAAAAAATGATTAAAGCATCCTTAGCTTTTTCTTTAAATTTCAAATAAACAGGGATTAATGAAATTAATAATAACAAACCATAACCCACATCACTTAACATAAAACCAAAAAATAACGGAAAAAAAAACGAAATAATTAAAGTGGGGTCGTATGAATTATACTTAGGGACACCATATAATTTAGTAATAGGTTCAAATTTATTAGAATATTTGTTATTAATAATTTTAGTAGGGGCATCTTTTTTAGCCTTAGAAGCATGAATAGTTAAATCTTCAAAACTATCTTTAATTAAATTAAGTTTATCTTTTTCAACATAACCTTCAAGAACAAATAAATTCTTTGAATTTGAAAAATTAGAACATATTGACAATTGAGCATGAAAGTTTTCTAAAGAAGATATTAAAAAGTTAATTTTTGACTGTTTTCCATTAATCTTTTTAAATATTTCAGACTCCAATTTTGCAATCATATTTTTATTTTCATCAAGTTTTAATAAAATTAATTCCTTATCTTCTAAAGAACTATTTTCAATAAAATCAATATTAATCTTCTTAAGATTACTTTTTTGTAAAGATTTTTCAAAAATAATAGAATCCTTATTTTTAACTTTAATATAATAAAAATATTTATCAGCTAATTTTTTTCGTTTATAAGTAAAATCAAACTTAGCTTTCAAATCACATTCATCAAAACTATAATAAACAAACCGAGAGATCTGGTTAGTTGAAGGATGAAGATTAAAAGGAATTTGTGAAATAACATCTAAATTATTTTTTAAAATTTCTAAATCCTCCTTCAATTTATTATTTTTATCAACTAGATTCTTTACTTTAACAAAATGACCATCAACAAATTTTTTACTATGATCAATAACTTTAGAGTAAGGAGGTAATCCCTCAAGTAAAAATTCTTTCTTAATTTTAGTATTTTCTAAGATATAATTAAGTTGAATTAAAAGTTTAGCAATTAAATTTAAATCTTTAAACTTAGGTGTTAGAGAAAAACGATTATCACCAGATTTAACAATATGAACAACTCCAAGTTTTTGTAATTTTTGAATAATAGATTTCTGATTTGAAATCTTAGCCAAAATTTTTAATTTTAATAACTCCTTTTGCATATATCAATCACTTAGAAATTTTTTTGAATATTTTTTAGCAATTTTATCAATTTGTTTATCATTCAAATCAATTCTTTGAATATCGTCCTTTGAACTTTGTTCAATTAAAGTTACAATTTGATTAGATTCGCTCTTAGCATCAAGTAAAATTTGTTTAGCTTTTTCATTTATTTTTTCAACAAACAAATTATATTTTTTTGCAAATTCTTGTTTTTTTTGAGCAATTTTAACCTTCTTAGATTTATTAAACAAATCTAACCTATGATCAAAATCATTTTCCATAACAAGCAAATTGTCAATTTTACTATCCATATTGAACAAAATATCCAAATCTTTTAAAAGACTTCCTAAAAGCATATACTAAATATACCTAAATCCCAATTTAATTTTAAACATAATAAAAAACTAACATTTCGTCACAATCAAATTATAAAAATCAAAATAAACTATAAAGAATCAATATTAGACATAGAAGCATAAATAATCATTCTATTACCAGCCCTAAAAACACCATTAAAAGAAAATTCAGGTTCAATTGACGACATCACACCAACTATTTCACCATTATCATTAAAAATAGCACTACCACTATAACCTTGTCTAACAGGCAAATTAGTTTTAATTAAAGAACCATCACTACTAACAACCTTACCATAAAAACAATATTTATTACTATTTTCATCATAAGCAATATCAAAACCATATTTAGTTTTATCAAATACTCCAACTAAAACATCTCCATCCAAAGTACAATAGGACACACCATCACCAATATTTAATTTATCTTTAGATAAAACAACTTTATTAGAAAGATCAAACGAATTTTCACAATCAATTATTGCAACATCTAATGAATTCTCATCATCAATTGAATCAACTATACATTCACCTGATTTTGATGGAAATCCTTTTTTGACATTATCTGAAATAAAATTAAAAGAAACCAAATATGGCTTAACACAATGTTTAGCAGTAAGAAACTTATCCTCATCAATTAAAGTAGCACGACAAACAACACCTTTTTTATTTTTATCATAAAATTTTTCAAAAAAATTAATAATTGGACTACTAGGTTCTTCATAATATATTAAATAAATATTCTCTAAAGGCAAATTAGTAACATCACTATTTTTAATACTTGAATTATAAACATCCTTATTATCATTATCAGAACAACCCAAACTAGAAGCAAACATTCCAGCACCAAGTACAAATCCACGAACTAATTTCCCAAGACCCATTTTATTTTATAGCCTCAATAAATTTTATTGGAACAAAATAAGATTCATCACTTAGCTTAGCACCATCATCATGATAAAGAGAATATTTACCCAAAATTCTAGAAGAAATAGCAACTAAATTTCCATTTTTATCAAAAAGCCCACTACCACTATAACCTTGCCTAACAGGAATATTTGCCATAAGAAATCCATTTTTCATTTTTAAAAATTCCCCTTTGAAACAAAAATATTTATCAACCTTACCCTTATAAAACATCCTATCAAAAAAACCCCTAATAGAGTTTAAATCATTAACAACAGTTTTATAATCATCCACACAAAAATAGACACTATCACCAATATCAACATCAGAAAAATCAAATTTATTATTACCTCTACTAGGATTATGTTTACCATATTTTTTATCATCAGAATATTCACATACAACTTTAGCAATATCTTCAATTCGATGCATATTTATTTTCTTAATTTTACAAATACTATATCCATCATTAAATTTTACTTTTAATTTATCCTTAACAATATCATCTACACAATGCTTAGCAGTTATAATATAATTATCCTTAGCAACACCCCTACATTCACCACCAAATTTTTGACCTTTTTCAACTTTAGAGAAATAAAATCTAACAATATTATCTACAGGCACATTTTCATAAGAATTATCTGAACAACCTAAGCTAGCGCCAACTAAATAAGCGCTTAAAGCAACCTTAGATGCAATTCCTTTAAATTTATCAACTAATCCCATTTTATTCATTATCCTCTAACTTTTCAATTCTGGTATGATTTGAAATGGTTCCATAATTTCTAGAACCGCCTCCAACAAAATACATCTTATGATTAGTATGAACTCCATCTCCACCATGCAAAATACCAACTAAATCGCCCCTAGAATCAAATAAACCACTTCCACTATAACCAGCTCTTCCATTAACACTAGTTTTAATTGCATTTTCATAAAGCTCTAAAACTTCACCAGCCAAACAATACTTTCCTTGTTTTTTATCTTGAGCAAATGTAGTTGTATTTCCATTTCTAAAAATATTTTGAAAATTATACTTATCGTCAAAAACACAAATATAAACTGAATCACCAACTTTAAGTTTATAACTACTACCAATTCCAATATTAGATTTTTTTAACTTATTTTTACAAGTAACTCTAGCAATATCTTCATTAGAATGCGTAGCAATATCCTTAACATTACAACTCAGTCCATTTCCAAGACCTATTTTCACATCACTCTTATCTTTATATTTCCTAACACAATGCTCAGCAGTTAAAACTTTATCATCATCTAATAAAACACCATGACATCCTTGACCAACCTTTACAACATCCTTTTGAACAACATGAGAGAATTCACTAATATCGACTCTAGACTTATCCATATTCTTCTTCATAAGAGTAAATTGATTATCACAACCAACACTAGCAGCAAGCATTCCAGCTCCAAGTACTACATTCCTAACTAATCCACCAAGTCCCATTTTTAATTTCATTTTAAGCTTAAAAAGGCATTTTACTTTATAAATCTTTCTCTTCTTTTGTCACTCAAAAAGGACAACAGGTCAAGTTCGGCAAAAATAAAAAATCAAACAGAATAAGTTATAAACGACTAATAGAAATAACAGAATATAAAAAATGATAAGTTCAAAAATCACATTAGGATTATTTAAAATAATTTCAATAGGTTTTCCAATGGTATTTGGATACCTTTTAAAAAAAAGTCCTCTATTAAAAAAAATTGAAAATAAAAGCAAATTAAAAAAAAGAGTATTAATATTTTTAATAAATTCAATAATATTTTCATTCATATTAACAATTGTTTTTATTATATTTGCATATGCAATCCTCCTATCAATTTAATTCAAAATCAACAAACACATTCAGAAAGTAATATAAACAAACCCCTCTTAACAATCAACACAAAAAGAGGAAAAATTAATGAAATTCAAACAATTCACACTAGATCTATTTCAAGAAGAAGCAATCAAAGCAATTGAAGCAAACAATTCTGTTGTAGTATCAGCACCAACTGGCTCAGGAAAAACACTAATAGCCGATTTTATTATCAACAAACACAAAGACGATAATAAAAGAATTATTTACACAGCTCCAATTAAAGCATTATCAAATCAAAAATATAAAGACTTCTCCAAAGAATATGGTCAAGACAAAATCGGTCTTATGACTGGCGATATAGTAATTAATCCAGAAGCTAAAGTAGTTATTATGACAACTGAAATTTATCGAAACATGGCAATTAGTAAAGATAATGATATCAAAAATATTGCCTATGTAATTTTCGATGAAGTCCATTACATTAACGATAAAGAAAGAGGCTACGTTTGGGAAGAAAGTATCATTTACAGCCATAAGAACGTAAGATTTCTAGCACTAAGTGCAACAATACCAAACGCCAAAGAATTCTCAAACTGGATAAGCGCAATTAAAGGCCATAAAGTAGAAACAGTTGTAGCAACAAAAAGAAATGTACCCCTAACTCACAAATTCTACGACTACGAACTAGGTCTAACTACTCTAAAAAAAATCAAAGAAGCAATGAGTATCCCAGGATATCATAATGTCTTTAGAAGAAGAGGAGGGGGAAGAGGAAAACAAGAAAGAACACCCCAAGCAGATCACGTAGAGTTAATAAAAACATTAGGCAAAGAAAAAACACCATGCCTATTTTTTACATTCTCTCGAAAAGATTGTCAAAACAAAGCAAACCAATTATCAAAAGTCAAAATTTTCAAAAGAGACCCAAAAATTCAAAAAATCATGTCAGAACATTTTAAAAATATGCCAACTGATGTTAATAAATTAAAATCAACCCAAGTTTTAAAATCAACCTTACCAAACGGAATAGGATTTCATCACGCAGGACTTCTACCAGCAATAAAAGAATTAGTAGAAGATTTATTTGGACAAGGACTAATTAATGTATTATACACAACAGAAACATTTGCCGTAGGAATTAACATGCCAGCAAAAACTGTATGTTTCGCATCATTAAGAAAATACGATGGAATTAGTTTTAGAACACTAAATACTAAAGAATACTTTCAAATCGCAGGAAGAGCAGGAAGACGTGGAATTGATAAAGAAGGAACAGTAGTATCCATGATATTTAGACCAACATTCAAATATAAAGAAATAAAAACCTTAACTTATGCTGACATTGATCCAATCAAATCACAATTCAAACTATCAACAAATACAGTCCTAAATCTATTAGATCAACATACACTTGAAGAAATAGAACACATCTTAAGATTAAGTTTTTTCTCATACCAAAAATTTGGAAATGAATATGACCAAGTACCAACAAAAAAATTAATGGCCAGATACAATAGTATTTGTAGAAAACTAAAAAAATATGGATATATCAAAGATACAAAATTAACAGCAAAAGGAAAATTCTCCTCAAAAATTTTCGCTGATGAAATCGCCTTTGGAGAAATCTTTGCAACACACATCGTAAACGATTTAAATGAACATCAAATCCTACTGGCCCTTTGCTCACTAATCTACGAATACAGAGAGACACACAGATTCAAACAATACTTTTGTGAAGAAAATTATAGAAGTGTAAAAAAGAAACTAAGAGAAAACGAATTTTTATCCCAATACAAAAAATTTGAAAATCTAAAAATAGCAACAACTTTCATCGGCCCAATTATCCAACAAAAAACACTCTTTGACATCCTAGAACTAACAAACTTACTAGAAGGAGATTTAATTAGAATTTACTCACAAATACTAGATAGAATCGGACAAGTCCTAAAAGCAAGCGCCGATTTTAAAGTAAGAAACAAAATGCTAAATTGCAAAGATATTGTTAAAAAAGTCCTAGAAGGGATCTATGATGTGGATTAATAATTAAAAAAAGATTAACAAAAAAAATAATTAAATTTTCTTTCAATTTTCTCCTAATAAAACAGCTTCCCTTAAATCTAAATCAGGGATCCAAGAATCCTTATGAGGCATATACAATTTAACAATCGGACCATATTCCTTCATATATTCAATTGAATCAGGAATTCTTCTTCTATTATAAGGAACTTCAATTCGTTGATTCTCTAACATTGATTTAGCACTTTGATCAAATTTATCCTCACCATCTACAATAAATCTCCTTAAATTTAAAGCCATTAAGATAACATCTAAATCATTTGAAATTACACTAACTCTTTGATCACGATCTAAAGAAGACATAACTGCCTGAGCAAATAAATTAGCATCGACATCACCAGTTAATTTAGCATATTTAGAATTAGACCTATTAAAAGATTTATTTCTTGGTAAATGCATTTTATTATCTTTTAAAAACATAGAAAAATGATCTAAATCAGAACTATCACATAATCTTTTATAAAAAATTTTTGACATTTCATCCCTTACACTAATTAACTCATCAAAAATTCTACTCTTATCTCCCTTTCTAGCAGAAGATTTTCTACCAACATATTTTCTAACACCTTTCAAATGATTATTAAATTCATTAAATTCATCTAAAACACCTTTTGTTAAAGTTAATGACTCATAAGATTTAGCTAATACCAATAATTGTTTAGCTAAAATATTATTTCTAGCAAGTTTAGATAATCTAATATCTTTAAAAGATCTAGATGCACCTAATGAACTTCCTAAATCTCTAACACCATATCTTGGAATCTGACTATAATTCATATCTACATTAAAAATATTATTATCTAATAAAACTAAAGTATTATTTTGAGCTAATTGTTCTAAATTCATTTTTCATCATAAAGGTCATCCATAAAACCTTCATCAGGATCCATTGGAGGAACTATAGGAACTAATCCGTCTCTTAACATCTTAAGATCTGCATCAATTGAATCTAAAGAAGCATCAATATTATTATTAAGGTCATCAACCCTCTTACCAAGTTTTTTACTATCCCTATCTAAAGTAGCATTAACTTTTTTAATTCCATAAAGATCATTAACATAACCTGCATATTCTTGACTCATAAAATAATTAGTAGGTGTCATATCAAAATCTTCAAATCTCGAAACATCTTTAAGATCTACTTTTTTAAGATATTGACTCAAGTCACTAGTTACACTTATGCAAACCTTTTCATCTTTCTTATTACTTCTTTGACTTATATCTCCAAGCATTCTTCCTAAATCAAATTCATAAATACTTAAAGGATCTTTTACCTGAATAACATACATCTTATCATTTTCTAAAGCAAAAACAGTAGAAGCATCCTTATCATTTTTCTTAAAATAACCATCAATCGTAGAAACAATAGCAGCTCTTTGTTCATCACCAGTTGCTTTTCCTTCAAATGCCTTATAACAATGCTCAACAGTTGTATCAACTGATTTTTTAGTATCCTTAGCACTAACACTACTTGCCATAGCACCAACTGCAAATACAGCAGGCATTACATATTGAAACATAATATTTTTTAAATTCATTTTTTATTCACTCCGTTATAATCTCCACCCATACAAGCTTCAATTCCTTTAGTATGAAGTCTCTCACACTTATCAGAAGAATTAGAAATGTATCTTGCAGACTTAAATCTTTCATCTCTACTACATCCTTCATAATTTGTCTTAACAACATCTAAACAAACTTGACGATCTGTCTTAGGCTTATATTCAACACCAGAAACCCTTCTACTAATAGAATCTACTACATTACAACTTGAACCAATTGTATTACAACCAGCAAATAAAACTAAAGCACCAGTAACAAAAGGATGATTACCCGCAAACTCTCTTGCAAATTTCCAAAATCCATATTCTTCTTTAACCATTTTCTAATTTCTCCTAATCAAATAAGTTGCACAAAGCCTTTGATCAAATTCTCTTTCCAATTTCATACGACAATAAGAAGGATTATAATTTTTATCACAATTTCTTTGTTTAACCAATTCATCCTTCTCTTCTTGAGTTCGATTTCTACATTTCTTATAAACAATTGGCATTTCATCAAATACTAAAGCCTTAGGAACTACTTGTCTCTTACCATAACCAACAACATTATCTTGATCATCTTTTAATACATCTCTAATAACAACATAACCATTAAGTTCTTGAGCTTTTTGATGTCTATCAAATGCAATTGTCCCTAAAACTGCTACAGTAGCAAAAATACTTCCAATAACAATAGCTGTAAGACTTTTATCTCCCATTTTTCTATTCCTCAACCACATAAAATCCTATATTAAACGGACCAGATTCATTAAAAGCCATTTTTCCAGCTCCTCTAAATCTTTTTGCAAAAGGAATATCATCAGTTTTAATTGCAGCTAAGACATTTACATCATATTCTTCAATATGCTTATCTAAATCATATACATGCAATTCTAAATCACCATTAGTCAAAACCACCTTTCCATCTTCTTGAAAAAAAGTAGTTTTAGTAACATCAGCAACATATTGCTCTAACCCAATAACGGCAGCAACTAATAGTTCTCCATTAATAGGTTCAAAAGGAAAAGAGGTTCCATAAATACCATTTGGATTCAAATTCTTTGCGATTTCATCCAAAACAGTTCCATTAGTAGCAAAATTTTTTTTAATGTAAAGAGATTTACTAAAAGACACAGAATATAATTCTCCAACACTTGAAGTATCACTAGTTAAATCAGAATCATCAACAACAGAATCTAACCCACCAATCAGATCCCCAACAGGAGTTAATTTAATTTTAGGTTTAGATACAATTTCTAACACAGGTTTCTTATCATCATTTGCCATAAAATACCTTAAACTCTCTCCCATTTAAAAAGATTACCACTAATAAGTTAAAATAAAAGAAAAAATCAAATAACTCTATCGTCTCGCTCCTTAACAATTTGAGTAACAAATGCATCAATTGCAACGCCAAACTCAGGCCCACTAGAACCACGCTTCATAACAGCAAGTGAATTACCAGCAACTTCCTTATCTCCAACAGTTAGAACATAATTAACCCTAGCTAATCGAGCCTCACGAGCCTTCTTACCAATACTCTCAACCCTATCATCAACTTCAACTCTCAAACCATGAGAACGAAGCTTAGTAGCAACTTCATAAGCAAGTTTAGCATGAGTATCATTTACAGTCAAAATTTTAACTTGAACAGGACTAAGCCATAAAGGAAACTTACCTGCAAAATGCTCAATTAAAACACTCATAAACCTCTCCAAAGATCCTGAAATAGCCCTATGAATTACAACTGGTCTTTCCTTCTCACCTTTCTCATTCATAAAAGATAAATTAAACCTCTCAGGCAAATTAAAATCACACTGAATTGTAGCAAGCTGCCACTCACGCCCTAAAGCATCCTTAAACATAAAATCCAACTTAGGACCATAAAAAGCAGCCTCACCTTCAACTCTCTTATAATTCAATTTATTCTCTTTAGCAGCTTCATCAAGAGCACTCTGAGCAATATTCCAAACTTCATCAGAACCTAAATACTTACTTTTATCTTCCCCACGTACAGACAAAGAAACCCAGTAATCATCCATTCCAATCGTTTCATAAAATCGTCTAACAACATCAACAATCATCGCAACTTCTTGCTTAATTTGACCAACTCTACAAAATAAATGCCCATCGTCTTGCGTAATTGCTCTAACACGAGAAAGACCATGTAGCTGACCAGATTTCTCATCTCTATAAATAGTAGCAGGCTCAAACATTCTAACCGGCATATCCCGATAAGACAAATTCATACTATCAAAAATCTGCATATGATGCGGACAATTCATAGGCTTCATAACAAACTGCTCATCGCCTTTTCCACTAACCTTAAACAACTCATCACCAAACTTATCCCAATGCCCTGAAGTTTTATACAAAGCACTCTTAGCAATATGAGGAGTCCAAACCCATTGATGATTTGTTCCATTATGAAGTTTCCATAAAAAATCAATAATCTCACGCCTAATAATATTTCCCTTAGCAGTTAGAAGCGGCAAACCAGCACCAACTAAATCAGAAATAACAAAAAGACCAAGCTCCTTACCTAATTTAATATGAGACCTATCTTGCGCCTCTCTAAGATTCTTCTCATACAAATCAAATTCATCACTACTAGAAAAACCCTTAACAGTAAATCTAATTAATTGATTGTTATTGGAATTATTCTTCCAATACGCACTAGACAAATTATAAATTTTCAAATTACTAATTACCTTAGCCTCTAAAACAGGATCATTAAACAAGCTAACTAACTTAAAAGAACCAAAATCAATAACTTCCTTAGCACTAATATCTTTTGCAATATTTTTTTGTAAATCATTAAGACCTTGAGAACCACCAATATCATCAACATCAACTTTTGAAAAACTAAAATTACCTTTTTGAGACATTGCTTCTCTTTGAATTTTATTAAGTTGACTCTCTTTAACTTTCAAATTATCAAAATCAACAACCGCCCTATCTTGATAAAAACTAACTCCTCCAATCTTAGACTCAGGATACATCTTCTTAACAGCCTTAGCAACTAGCATAGCCGCAGTAAAACTATGTTTCTTCTCATGAGATAACTCTAAATCATCAAAAACAAATAACTCATCCTTCCCTTCCTTCTTAAGATCAAATTTTTCCTCACTTGTAATATTACGACTCAACTCAGACAAAGGATGCCCCTTACAAGACACATTAAACGCCTTATACCAACCAAATGGCGCACGAACTACCTCAAACCCATCTTCCATTCCAAGCAACTTAGCCTGTGCATCTTTAAGCATATGAACAGCAATACTTGGACTAGCTAAATCAGAAGACAAATGAGCATATGGATAAAGAACAATTTTCTTAGAATTAACCATCCCAGCAATTTTCTTAACCTCAGCAACATACTTTTCAAGAATTAGATCAACATTCTTCTCATCATTCTTTTCAACAGCACTAAAAACAACAAGACACTCCTCAACTCTTTGATCCTTAGTATCAATTTCCTCAGCCGCCTTAAACGCCCTTTTCTTAGCATGTATTTCAATAAAATCCGCATGAATTGTAAGTATTTTCATTATTAACCACCATATTTAATTTGTATAAAAAAGAAATCAAGTAATATTATATAAATTAATTGGAAAAAACGAATATAATAAAGAAAAAAAGAAATAAGAAAATCATCTTTTTAAAGTACTTAACATAATAGCCTCATAATCCACATGTCTAAAGAACGCATCAACATAACCATCACCAAGATGTGTTAAATCATTTTCTTGAGAAGGATTCAAATTAGCATTAATCTCTCTTACATCATCAAGAGAGAACTACATTCAAACTTAAATTTCCATCTGGTGCATCAAATTTAAAAAAAGAACCATTTCTTTCAGACTCTAATCTTTTCAAACTACCAAATTCAGATTCATTACTTTGTACAGCATATAAACCATTATCTGATAAATTCCAAACAGAATTACCCACTCCATTAATTTTTAATGGACAATAAAGATCAACAACTGCAAATTTATCAAAATCAACTCGTTCATAATCATCAACATAGAACTTAACACCAACAACTTTTTCACCAGCAGTCAAACCAAAAAAAACAGATCTACTCGTCTCTGAATCTCTAAAAGGATTATTATTCGGATATTCAAAAGATTTTAATTTACTAACGGTAAAATACCTCTCAATAACTGCTCCCACACTCTCATTATTAAATTCACCATCACCATCTCTCAATTCAACATAATCTCTAGCAGCCTGTAATAAAGTTGCTTCAAAACTTCTTTCTTCTTGACTCATTTTAAATACCTCACATAAACATAATAAACATAATCAAAAAACTCATAATATAAAAGAATTATCCAACAAAACAAACAAAATAAGCAAGTTCACCACCAAAAAGAGAAAAATACCGCTATATAAAAACATCAAAAAAACAATCCAAACCTTTTTAAACCAATCAACACCAATTCCAAATCAAAAATGCACACAATAAATATCAACAACGGCTGGGAACAAGATACATTAAGCGATGATTCAGATAAATTTAGAGAAGCAAGCAAACACGCACAAGATTGTATTAATGAATTAGAAAGGCAACATAATCCCAATAACTACTTACTAAATAAACTAAAAAGAATTCTTGAAATGTCATCAGGAGTATTAATATTTAGAAATGAAGATGAAGAAAAAGAATTAAGTGGTTGCGTATCACAAAGATATCTTAAAAACAATCATACTTTTTATGCAATGATAGAATACACAGAAAGAAAACATAATGAACAAATAATTGTAAGAGGAAGTGTATTTAAAAGAAACGGTGACCCACATAAAGAAAACACATTAGAAGATGTCTTATTATTTAGATGGAATAGATTTGATGGACAAAAATCTAAAACACAAGCAGCAATTTACGCACACACCTTAGTTCAAGAAATTGATAGAACATACTTCTACTCAGACAAATCTCAACTCTACCTACCATTCATGGAATAAACAAAAATATCCAATAATCATCTCCTCAAGCAGTAAATTTATTAAACCACCTAGACATTCTAATGGATATGAACAAAAAGCTAGTTAAAAAAACAACAGCAAAATCCACCAAAGAAACCATCATAGTTTTCTCTTCACATAGCGATGATTTTGTAATTGGAGCTGGCGGTACTATCAAAAAATACACAGACGAAGGCAAAAACATCATAGCTATTGTCTTTTCATATGGAGAAAATTCTCATCCCTGGTTAAAAGAAAAAATAGTTCAAAAAATGCGAGCAGATGAAACATTTGAAGCATGTAAAATTCTAAATTGCCAAACCATCTTTTTCGATTTAAAAGAAATGAACTTTAAAAAAGATTACGAAAAAAAAGGCTATCAAAAAGACCTCCTAAAAATTTTAAACAATGAAAAACCAACCAAAATTTTTACCCACTCCTTAGATGACCCTCATCCAGATCATAAAGCAGTCCATAACATCACAAAACAGATTTATGAAAAATTAAAAATTAAACCAGAACTCTATGTGTATTCAGTTTGGAATCCAGTCTCATTTAAAACAAGACACCCATCACTTTATATCAACATCACAAAAACATTCAAAGACAAACTAAAAGCACTAAAAACATTCAAATCACAAAAAATCCACGTAGCTTACCCTCTATTCCTCTTACTCTTTCGAGCAATAAAAGAAGGAATGAAACTAAAAGGCGCAAGATTTGCAGAAATGTTTTATCGAATAAAATAAAATCCATCCAAATACACCAATAACGAAAAATGCAAAACAACAAACAAAAATTATTACTTGTAACAGACACCTATCACCCACGTGTAGATGGAACAATTCGATTTATTGACGAATTCATAAAAAGATCAAAAGAAGATTATAACATTACTTTACTAGCCCCAAAATTTGGCAAAGGCAAAAAATCAAAAGAAGTAGAAACAACGCTCCTTGAAACATCAAAATACATTGTGCCACTTCCAACATACCCATCAATTCAAATATCAAGAAAAAATCTAAAAACAATAAAAACATTAGTAAAACAAAATGAAATCATCTTTTGTCAAGGCCCAGCTCTAGCAAGTTTTCTAGCAATCTTCTATTCATGGAGATACAAAAAAAGATGTTTCTTCTATCCCCACGTAATATCATGGGAACTATTTGATAACTCAGTTCAAACAAGAATTGGAAAAATAGTATCCTACTTTGTAAAAAAATTCACAGTATTCTTATACAATCAATGTAATGCCTTATTTCTACCCTACATTGAACTAAAATCACACCTAGAAGACTTAGGAGTAAAAGTACCTATGAAAATTGCCAAACTAGGAGTTGATATCAAACAATTCTCACCAATAACAAACAAAGACTATTACAAAAAGAAAGTAAATTTAAATCCAAAATCAATCATAATCTCTTATGTGGGAAGAATCTCCAAAGAAAAAAATCTGATTGTACTAAAAGAAGCAATCGATAAATTAAACCAAGAATTTGACAATATCCATTTACTAATTGTAGGAGATGGAGCACAATCTGAAAAAGAAATTTTCAAAAATTTAAGAAATGTCACAATCACAGGTTTCATTCAAAATGTATCCGACTATCTAAAAGCATCAGACATCTTTGTAATGCCATCATTAACAGAAACAACATCACTAAGTACCTTAGAAGCCATGAGCTGTCAACTGCCTGTAATCACCACAAAAGTAGGATTTATGGCAAATTATATCACAAGAAATCAAAATGGTATGTTCTTTCCAAAAAACTCACCCACAGTCCTAGCTATGAAAATCAAAAAATTACTCCAAAACGATAAATTCAAAAACAAATTAGCAAAAAACGCTCGAAAAACAATAGCCTACTCATTCTCATGGGAAAGATCAATAAATAAAGTAAAAAGATTAATCAAAAATTCCCATTAAATTTTTACAAAAATAAGCAACTTGCCAAAAAAACATAATAAAAAACACACCAAATTCTATTAAAAAATAACTATATGCATCACAAAAAAGCATATATCTAACTAAAAAAGCATATAAGCATATATTGTATAAACCAAACATTTAAAAACAAAACAGAAAAAATTTCAATTATGACAATTAATTTATATCCTGATGAACCAAGTGAAGAAACAAAAGAACAAACATTTGAAGAAGATTCAGAAGAAAGTGCATTTATGCAAGGGTTTAACGAAGATAGTGAAGATCCAGTATGTGACGAGTGTGGTAGAGCAATAAGAGAAAAACCCATTATCGTGGAAATAGAAGGTGAAAAACATAAGTTTTGCTCCTCCGATTGCAAAGAAGACTTTGAGGAGAGCATTTCTTAGTTATTTAACTTATTTCTTTTAATTTTAATTATATTCACAATTTTAATTATTTTTCAATAAACCATAAAGTTTTTCTGACAAATCATCTTTTTAGTTTAAATTTAAGTTAAGTTTATAAATAAACTACTTTTTTAAAGTCTGTTACGCACAGATTACAATTATATAGGTGAAAATAAAAAATGGCAAAACAAACAGTAGAAACATTAGTTCAAGCAGGTAAAGCTACAGCAGCACCTCCATTAGGTCCAGCATTAGGTCCAACAGGAGTTAACATAGGTAAAGTAGTAGCAGAAATTAACACTAAAACAGCTCCACTTAAAGGAATGCAAGTTCCAGTAAAAGTAACTGTAGATACAGAAACAAAAGAATTTACAATTGAAATTGGAACTCCTCCAGCAGCAGCATTAATTAGAAAAGAAGCTGGAATTGAAAAAGGAGCATCAAATCCACTAACTGATAAAGTAGCAGATATTCTAATTGAGCAATTAATTAAAATTGCAAAAACAAAAGAAGATGCACTTTTAGGAGCAAATCTAAAAAACAAAGCTTTAGAGATTGCAGGAACTTGTCAGAGCATGGGAATTTTAATTGAAGGTATGAACGCACCTGACGCAATTAAAGCAATTAAAGAAGGCAAATTTGACGAAAAAATCAACTCAGGTAAAACTGAACTAAGTGAAGAAGAAAAGAAACATCTAGAAGAAGAGAAAAAGAAACTTCAAGCAGAACTAGAAGTTAGACGAAAAGAATTCGAAGCTAAAGCAAAAATAGTAATTAAAAAATTCGAAGGAAAAGAAGCTAAAAAAGTTAGAAAAGAACTTCAAGAAGCAGGAATCCCAATGACTGTAATTGACGAATTAGTTCCAGCTGAAGCAAAGAAATAAATTTCTTCTTAATTCTTTATTTTTTTATTATTATTTTTTAAAATCAAATTATTATTCAATCAAAACATTTATCAACAACAACAAATTAATTCTAAACAATGTCAGAAAAATTAGAGATCTACAATCTTAAATCAGAATTAATCAAAATTCAAGATAGAAAAAAATTCTACAAAGAAATTAAAGAAGAATACAAAAAAACAGGTAAAATCACAAAAAAAGTAAAAACCATAAGACTACTATTGATGAATTCTAAAGGAAAAATCGTCCTTCAAAAAAGAAATTCAACAAAAGAAGAAAACCCGAATCTTTATGATAAAACTATCGGTGGTCATGTTGAAGAAGAAGATTCATACGAACTCACATTAATTAAAGAATGCTCAGAAGAATTAGGATTTCCAGTATCAGTATTAAAAGAACAAGATTTTTCAAGAGCCATAAAAAAAACAGATTTAAGAATAATAGGAATTTTTAAAGAAATGGATTATGACGATAAATTTATGTCAGAGAGAATCATAAAAGGAACAAAAAAGAAAATTATTCAACCAGTTATGTGCACATTCTACGTTGGATATTACAATGGACCTATTCAATTTATTGATGGTGAAAGTTCAGGAATTCAACTTTACACCCTGGATGAATTAAAACAAGAAATGAAAACCAACCCAAACAAATTTACAAATGATATCAAAGTTATGATTAAAAAATATTCTAAATATCTAAAACCAATAAACAACAAATAAAAAACATCCACAATAATCAACCACTCAAAACATACACCTTACCACAATTAAAGTTTCTAGTAACTTTTCCAAGCAAAGAACTATCTTTGGGAACATGTAATAAACCATTATCTTCAGAAAAATTCTCAAAATAATCAACACCAGGAAAATTCTTAGGATTTACATAAACATACGGTCCAGTTTTAACATTACTTTGAGGAAATTGGTCAATCCAACCCCAAGGCAAAAACCAAACCTCCCTCTCAGAAACAAGAGATTCAAGACCAGAACCATATTTATTATCATCTATCTGCAAAACAGACTTAGACAACTTATAATGCATAAAAGCCCAATATAAATCCTTAGAAGGGCTTGCTTGTTTAAAACCAACAATTTGATGAGCATGAACTGCCCAAGACTTAGTATAAGAACCATAAAGCAACTTAGCTTTAAGCTCTATCCCAAAATCCGCATCACACAAATCAATCCCAGAAATATTATGATTTGGATTAACACTAACTCCAGTAACCTTCTGCATCCATAAAAGGTTCACAGGATTGATATAATTTCTATAAACAGCTGGTTGCATAAACAAAAAAAACAAATAAGAGTTTTTTAAAACTTAGGTAACACAAAAACTAGATTACAACTACTTTCTTCCACGAAGCTTATCTAATTCATCAATCTCAGCTTTCTTAATCTCAAGTAAAGTTCCAGATAACTTCTCAACTAACTCACCAAGCTTCTTAGTCTTACTCATCTGTTTAGAAAGCATAGCAATAATTACAATACTCTCAACTAATAAAAGAAAAATAATAAGACCCATAGCAAAAATAATTTCTAACAATGGGACATCTATACCAAATAATAACATATTATAAAACAAATATTTCAAACTTATAAAGGTTTCGATTCCCTCAATTTAAAAATAATTCAGTTAGTTTAAATCAACTTCAAAATCACTCGATAAAATATCTTTATTATTTTCATACAAAGTTACAACAACTCTATGCTTACCTTGATATAAATTTGATTCATAACCCAATTGATGTGCAAAAATCAAACTATTATCCCGACTAACACTATAAGGGCCATACATCTCAGTAAAAACAGTACTCTCATCAGGTAAAATAAAACCTAACACACCTGAGCGCTCATGAATTTTATTAATACTAACTTCAAATAAATATTCATCTTTGCCATGACCATTCTTTTCCTTAGTTAAAATCAAATTATAAATATCAATAATATCTTGGTCAACATTAACATCAACAGCTGCTGCACTAACTTTAGGATCCTCAACTTCAATTTCTTTATTAGCAACCTCGGTTCCAAACGATTTTAAAACAACATTTAACTTTTTAGCTTTAGTAGCAAGTTTTGGTGGCTTTACCTTAACTTCAAATTTAAGTGTTTCACCAGGTTGAACAACAATACTCTCAGTTGATATTAAAGTAGATCTTAAAGCATCACCTAAAACAGCATCACCAGTTAAACTAATCCCAGACCCACTAATCACACCAATTGGCCCAACTATAACTGCGCCAGTAAGAAAACTTCTCTTTTTCTCACATCCAATACCAGTAACATTATCACACATACTAGACCCAACAACCCCACCCTTAGGCAAAGACCTCAAAGGATAAGTTGTTAAAAAAGGCACAGCATGATTTGGATTTTCTAATTGATCAGCCAAATCAGGATCAAGTAACATCGCTTTATCAGGATTATTATTTTTAACTTCAAACACAGCAACCAAATTACCCTCATCCTCTCTTTGATCAACAACTTCAACTTCAATTGCTTCAGCAGCTTCATCACCACTCATCGTAGGAGCAACAACAGCAGGTGGAGCAACAGCAACCGCAGGTGCAGGAGGAGCACTTCCTCCTGTAGAAGCAGTACTTGCAGTAGCAACAGAAACAGTAGAACCAACTTGAACTTCAGTCACACAAGTTTGAATTAAAGGATGATAATCAACTAAACTTCCTGATGCAAAATCATCAAAAACATATGAACTGGTAGAAGAACTATACGGATAATTTGAAGATGAACCAGTATCAGCATATCCATCACCATCACTATCAGTTCCTTTATTACAAAAATCATCATAAGCATTTCCTTGAATATAACCACCTTCAACAGATTGATTTAATTCATAAGTGTTATTTGAAGATTCATCATTTTGAATATGGCTTTGACCTGAATCAATAAAAGTATTATGATAAATAATTGTACTATCAGAAGTATCAATAGAACCCTCTGAAATTTTAATAGATCTCCCATTTCCATTAAAAGTTACATTTGAAATATTAACATTTGCACTACCAGATAAAAGGATACCAGTTCCAGAATTCAAAACACTGCCCTTAAAAATTCTCATACTATTTGCATCAGATAATTTAATAGAAGCATCATTTAAAGTGAAATTTTCAAGAACACCAGAATCAGAAGAAAAGATATCAACACATGTAGCAACTTCAATATCAGAATCACCACAATTATTAAAAGATAAATTTCCTAAAGTAAAACTATCGGTAAAATCAATATCTATTGCAGGGCTAGAACCACTAAAAGAACAACCATCAACATCAATAGTCGAAGTTTGAGATTGAATTTTAATACTAGTTCCACCACCTGAAAAAACCGTATCATCACAAACCAAACTAACAGATCCTAAAAATCCAGTATCATCAATAGTTATTTCATCCACATCATAAGTACCAGGACAAAAAGTAGTATCCTCCGAAACAGTAGATGAAGAAGTAGGTACAGTACAATCAAAAACAAGAGACAAACTATCACTAGTTGAATTAGTTAAAGTTAAATTAAATGAAGTTGAATTTTGTGAAAAATCATTTGTTGTATTTAAAAATGCAGAAAGATTATGAGGAGTGATAAAATATTCACCAGTTGCATTAAATTTTGACTCTTTCAAATCCAATAAAGCGACACCACTCACATCAGATAATTTGGATTGTTCAACAGTAACACTATTATTCAAATAAGCAGTAACATTAGCTCCTTGAAGAGGAACAGTGGCATTCATCGTAACACTTATTTCAACATACCATTTCTTAAATAAATTTCCAGTATTAATAACACTCGAATTATTAGCATCAAAACTCATATTTAAAATTGAATTATTATAAACTTGACTCGTATCTAAAACAAATTGATTAACAGAATTATTAGCCACAACCGAATTTAAAACCAAACCACCATCAGAATCATTATAAACAACACCATAAGAACCATTCAAAATATTAGAAACATTAACAAACGAATTATTAGAATCATTAAAATAAATACCATTTGTGAAATTAGAAACAAACAGATTTGTAATATTTAATCCATTCTTTCCATTAATAACCACACCATCACCATTATTAGCACCAAAAATATAATTTCCTTGTCCATTAATAACAACATCATCAGAACCAACAACAATCCCATTAGAAGAACAACTTAAATTTCCATCCAAAATAAAATCAGAATAAATTGTTTGACCACATCCAAATTTATTAATAGTTAAGTTTACTTCCGCATAAGTTTGATTTCTCATATTCAAACTAGTTGAATTAGACGTATAATTTCCTTTAATAGCCGTAATTGTATGTGGAGTCAAAACAAAAGCTATATCTCCCTTAAAATATAATTCAGTTAACTTTAATCTAGCTATCCCATCAGACCCAGATAAATTAGTATAATCCAAACTACCATCTGACTTAAAAGCACTAACATTAACATTTGAAACAGGCTCACCAGTTGAATTACTCACATTAACATCAACATACCATTGCAAAAATGTTTTTCTAGTAGCGCCAACACTAATTTTAGATTGATTAAAACCAGTGGCATTAACAATATAAGTAGTCTCAACACCCGCAGTAGCAGATTGATTTAAATCCAAAGTATTTCCTTCGAAAGTAGGATTAAAAAATAAATTATCAACATTTTCACTTACAAAAAAGATATTTCCAAAATTAATTTGATCTGTAAAAATTGCACTCGAGGAATTATAAAATTTTTCATTAGACATATTATTAATTGAAGTCCCAGCATTTGAATCAATTTTGAATGAGATATTATTATTAGCATACGTATTATTATTAAAATAATTATTATTACATTGTGACATAGAAACACCAGTCACACCATTTTTAAAGATATTATTTGTAAAAATATTAAAATTAGTGTTAAAAACAACACCTTCATCACAATCATCAAAGATATTATTTGAAACATTTACATTTCCTTCACCCAATAGAACACCATCTTCAAAATGAGAAAAATTATTATAAGAGATATTAATCAAATTAGAACCAGAAGAAACTCTAACTCCCGTACAAAAATCTCCAACTAATGTATTATTAAACAAATTATTAACAATCTCATGATTATTTCCACTCAAATAAACAACAAACCCATCAGTATCATTATAACACGAGGATTGAACAACATTACCACTAACTAAGGAATTAGATCTAGGTCCAATCACATAACTCTGACTATTAACTGTTTTTGAAGAAAAATTAGTAATATTGTTATTTAAAATAGTAGATCCAAGTTGAATTGCCAACTCACCATCAACAAATCGGTTATTAATAACAGACAAATTATTTGAAGATTTAGCAAAAACACCATAAGAGATATTTCCAAAATAAGAATCATAAATTGTCGTATTATTAACATCAAATAAATTTATCCCATATCTATCAGATACAAATTGAGTATTATTTGTTGTAAAATTAAATATTGAAATATTAAAAGAATTAGTAATATTAATTGGAATAGTAGAAGCACTAGAAAATGCATTTGTAATATTAACATGAGAACTATTAATAACCTTAGAATTAAAACCTGTAAAAGTAGCACCATTAATTACAACGTCTGTACCTAAAATAACATAAAAACCACCAATATCTGTAAATGTTTCAGACGATTTATTGAACAAATAAGATAAAACATCAGATTCAACAATAACACTTGTAAAATTATGATCATAATAAATATCGTTTGTAACAGAAACACCCAAATTATTTGAATTATTACTTAAATTAACATTTAAAAAAGTATTATTAAAACTATCTTCAATAAAAATACCCTCACTAGATGCGTCATTAATAACACTTTCATTAAAGAATGAATGATTAACATCAGATAAATACAAATTAATAGCAGCAAGTTCCAAAGTAATATTTCTTGTAGTAAGGTTGTATGAATTTTTAACAAAAACAGAATAATAATTACTAGATGAATTAACAATAAAATCATTTAAACTAACATTATCAGAATCAATAAGATAAACTGCACCCACATCAGAACCATTTATTCTAGAATTATTATTTTGATAAAAATAATATAAAGTTTCCCCATCAATTAAATTGGAAGTTAAATTTTGGTTTAAATTTGAATTCAAAGTAAAATCAAAATTAATTTCATTATTAGTAAAATTATTATTTAAAAAAACATTGTTTGTCCCTATTTCAGAAAAATAAAGCCCATAAGTAGATGAATTAATAAAATTATTTTCTTCAACTAATCTATTGGTACCATTTTCGATATAAAAAGCATTGGAAGAATTTATAATGATATTATTTCCAATATAAGTAGAAGAATTAGAAACATAAGGATAAAAAGTTCTTGTAATAAAATCAGCATCATTATTTTCATAAATTCCTTTTGTAAAAATAGTTGAAATATTATTGTAAGAGATATTATTTACCAAAGAATTATAACCAACCTCTATTCCAATAGACCCATTATCTAAATAATTATTAAAAATAGTATTATTACTTGAAATAAATAAATCAATTAAAGTTGAAGTTGAATAAACAAGTCCAAGAATAAAATTATTAGTAACATTATTAAAATAACTATGTCCAAAATAAATACCTAAAGAAGAAGAAACATTAGAGGAATTTAAAAGATTATTATAAGAATTTGAAAAATCAAACCCAGAAGTAGAAGTATAAACAGTATTATTAAATAAATCTGAATTATTAACATCTCCAAAACTTATTCCTTTTTTACCAACAACATTACAATTTTTAATTGATAAATTATCTCTTCCAGTAGCATTAAGAATAAATTCGCCTGCATGCCAACTTAACAAAGTTGTACTATTCAAAGTATAACCATCACAGTCAAAAATAACATCATCAGCTCCAAAAAATAAAGAATCAGAGGTACAACTTAAATTACTGGTCATAGTTACAGAACCAGTAATTGAATCCCCACAACTACATGGCCAAGAATTACAGGCTGCTTGAATTTCAATAACATCTATCGACTCTTCAATAACAGCTTCAATTACAACTTGCTCAACTTCATTAGAAATTGCTCTTTCAATAATATCAATAACAGATAAATTTTCATCTTCAGGAACATCAACATCTAAAACATCAGCTGTGATAGCAGCTCCCGTAATTGAAGAATCAGACATAAACAAAGATCCAACTAAAAAAATCAAACCAACTACTATTAACGTAACAATTTCACCTTTTTTATTAAACATCTATAATTATAATAATAATTTATCTTTTATAAAGATATTGTTTTAAGCAATACAAACAATCCAAAATACATATCAAAATATAAACAATATTACAAAACTTTTGCAAAGCTTTAAAAATAAACCCCAATAAACCAATAACCAATGGTTGAATTAATAATTACAGAAAAACCAAGCTCAGCAAAAAAAGTAGCAGCGGCTTTAGCAGACAAAGTTCCAATAAAAAAATCAAACAAACAAACTTCTTATTTTGAATTAACTCATAACAAAAAGAAAATATATGTTACATCAGCAGTAGGTCATCTATACGGATTAGTTGAAAGCAAAGACAACAAATGGCAATATCCAGTATTCGATATTAAATGGCAAGAGAGTTACAAAAGTCATAAAGACCTAAAATATGTAAAAGGATATATTGATACAATTAAAGATTTAGCAAAAAAATCTGATGAATTTACAGTGGCTTGCGATTTTGATGTTGAAGGAGAAGTTATTGGATTAAATGTTGTAAGATTTGCCTGTAAACAAAAAGACGCTAATCGAATGAAATTCTCAACTTTAACAAAAGGAGATCTAGTAAAATCATACAATGAAAAATTAAATCACTTAGATTGGGGTCAAGCCTACGCAGGTGAGACAAGACACAAACTAGATTGGTTCTTTGGAATTAACATGTCAAGGGCACTTACTGCTAGTGTTAAAGCTGCAGGCTCATTTAAAGTTATGAGCGCAGGACGAGTTCAAGGGCCAGCTCTAAAAATATTAGTAGATCGAGAAAAAGAAATTCAAGCATTCATCCCAGAACCATTTTGGTTAATTAAATTAGATGGATTATACAAAAAAGAAAAAGTAGAAGCAGGCCATATAAAAGATAAAATATTTGATAAAAAAGTAGTTGATAAAATTCTAAAAAATGTAAAAGGACAAAAACAAGCAAGCATCACAAGTATCAAAAGAACAAAAAGAAAACAACAACCACCAACTCCATTTGACTTAACAACATTGCAATCAGAAAGTTACGCCCACTTTAAAATAACTCCAAAAGACACCTTAGCGCTTGCTCAAGTATTATATTTAGCAGGAGTTACATCATATCCAAGAACATCATCACAACAATTAGATCCTAAAATTGGATTTCAAAAAATTCTAACAGACTTAATGCGTCAACCAATGTACAAAGGATTAGCTAAAAATCTTCTTGACAAAAAAGTCTTAACTCCAAACAACGGTAAAAAGAAAGACCCAGCCCATCCAGCAATTTATCCAACAGGTTTAACACCAGAGAATCTAAAACCAAGAGAACAAAAAATTTACGATATAGTTGTAAAAAGATTCCTAGCAACATTCGCTGATCCCGCAGTTAGAGAAACAATGGAAGTAAGACTTGATGTTAACAAAGAAGAATTTGTAACAAAAGGCACTAGAACAGTTGAAGAAAACTGGCACATTTTCTACAAACCATATGTGAAATTAGAAGAAATATCTCTGCCAGATATGAAAGAGAAAGAAATAGTTGACATTAAAAAAATCGAAAAAGAAGACAAAGAAACTCAGCCTCCAAAAAGATACAATCAATCATCAATTATTAAAGAACTAGAAAAAAGAAACTTAGGAACCAAAGCAACAAGAGCAGATATCCTAGATCGACTATTCAAACGTGGATACATTGAAGGAGTTAAAATAACAGCCTCCAAACTAGGAATTGAAACCGTAGGAATTCTAGAAAAGTTCGTTCCAAAAATAATTGATGAAAAATTAACTGCAGAAATCGAAGAAGATATGCAAAAAATTCGAGACGGTACACAAAAACAAGAAGCAGTATTAGAAAAATCAGTTAAATTTCTAAAAAAAGAATTAGCAGCATTCAAAAAGAAAGAAAAAGAAATAGGAACAGAAATTCTAAAATCAGTAAGACAAACAATTCAAGATCAAAATTATTGTGGAAAATGTTTTAATTGTGGAGAAGGGAATCTACAAGTTAGAAGAGGTAAATTCGGAAGATTCATTGGATGTGATAAATATCCAGATTGTAAAACAATCATCAATATTCCAAACAAAGGTGTATTAAAATACAAAAAAACTTGCGAAGAATGTAAATACCCAATAATTAGCATAGGATCAGGTAGACAAAAACGAGAAAAATGTATGAACGAAAAATGCCCAACGAATAACGATGGAAAAGCCGCTTCAACAAAAAAAATCGACGGAGAAGGAAAAACATGCCCAACTTGTAACGTCGGAAAACTAGTTCTAAGAAAAGGATTCTACGGACAATTTTTAGGATGTAATAATTATCCTAAATGTAAAACAATTGTCAATATCAAAGAAGGAAAAGCAGATATGGCAAATCCTATTGTAAAAAAGTAAAAACAATTCATTTAATAAAACACTTAAACAAACTTAAAAACACCACTTTTGAATGAAAACTTTATAAACAATCTAAAAATCTAATTAAATAATGGCAATGCTAGAGTTAAATCGGGATCTATATTATGACACAGGAATTAGCATAGATAATTTAGTTGAATCACAAGAACCATACTTACTAATTTTCCCTCAACTTAACAGCGAATCAAAATTTAAAACAAATGGTGATTTTTGCTACGAAAAATTTTCAACATTTATAATTGATTTTTATTCCTATTTTGTAGAACCTCAAAATTTCAAACAAGAAGAAATACCTATTAAAACTAACCAATATGGAAATGAAGAATATATAATTAACAGAGAAGATGAAATAAGAGGCTCATCTGAAAGACTAGTTGAACTATTTGATAGAATTGATTATACACCAACAAAACCAAAAAATGAATTAATAGAATTTGTTCAAACTGCAAACAATCAAGGATACTTACCAAATTCAATTACCCAAAATTTACTAGGAGCAATTAATATCTATACAAACACCATTCCAAAGCATACCAAACCATATGAATTAAAATTAATTGTAAATAACGAACAAAGAAAAAAAAGTAAATTAAAAAGATTATTAGATTTTCTAAAAGGATTATATTAATAAAATAAAAATAAAAAAATCAAAGTTTATCTTTTTTTGAATAATCGAACTCTATTTCTTGAAAAGCACTCACTCCAAAATTATTAATAACTTCAATCCTATATTCATGTTTTCCTTCTCTTGAACTCAAATCAGTAAATAAATTGTTACTACCATCAGATCTACTTATAATTTTTCCATCCTCAAATAAAATAATTTCACTAATTCCATAACCATCCCTTACATTACTCTTATCATTAGCTTTTACAAAAACCTTACTAACTCCAGATTCTTGATCAACATAAACATTAAAATGATCTATATTCGCAGAATTATCCTGACCCTTAAACTCAACTTCTAATTTATCACTTAAAGTTTGAACACCATAATGGTTAGTTACTCTAGCAGTATATTCAACTTTTTGAGCATCATCTTTAGTAACTTCAAAAAACAACCTATCAGAGTCAGACTCATGAACTAAAACACCATCTTCATAAAGTTCAATTTTTGTAACTTTACTATCGACAATGTTTCTCCCATCCTTAGCATTTACAAAAACACTAGCTGTTTTTCCAACATTTCGTGAAGAATCAAACCAAGTTATCTCAGGAGCAAAATACTCTCCACTAAAATTAATAGCTTCAACCTTAGAATCAACAAATTCACCTTGCTTATTTATCGCCCTAATAAAATAATCATTTGTACCTTCATTTCTATCCTTGACATAAAAATGAACAGACGAATCAGAAGATCTTCTTTTACTATTAACTTTTTTCCTCTCAACTTCCTCTCCATTTTCAAATAAAATAACTTCATCAATTCCATCATTTACAAAATTATCTTTATCATTAACATAAGCACTAATAAAACCATTAACACCAGCATCATTTGGTGAGGTAGAAAACAATTTCAAATTAGGTTTATTTGGTTTACCTGAAAAACTAACTTCAATTTCATCAGAAACAGTTATATTTCCTAAAATATCTTCAACTTCTAATTTATAAACCCTTGACTCTTCCTTATCAGAAGAAACAGCCATATTAACACTCTTACTACCTTCAAAAGTTTTAATTAATTCATCGTTTTCATAAAACCTAACTTCTTTTAATCCCTTATTATCACCAATATCATCTAAATTAACATACATGTAAGTTGAATTTCCTGCATCCTTCTTAAGATTAAAATCAGAAATAATTGGTTTAAAATCAATACCTTCACCACTAAAATTTACTTCAATTGGCTTTGATAAAACTTCTCTTCCACCCTCATCATAAAATTTAGCAACAAAAGAATGCAATCCAGCATCAGACTCAATATCTAAATCTAAATGCCCACCTTCAACAGACTCAATCAAATCACCATTTTTATACAACTCAACTTTTTTAATTTTATTTTTATTAGATAAATCAGCAAAAGCAAAAACATTGGTACTTCTTCCAGCCTGCGCTGGTTTTGCTATAATATTATAATCACCATACTCTGCCACTCTATTATCTTTAGCATCAGTAATATCAACAACTAAAGTTTCCAAATTATTAACAGTTTGAACAACACCATTTTTATCATCAGAATCATCAACATTAGATTCATTTACATCACATGCAACATTAACACCAGCCATTAAACCAAGTAAAGCAAATAGTTTTTTTATCATTTAAAAAAAAGAGCATATGTAGTATATAAATTTTATTAAATCAAAAAAGAATAAATAATTAACTAACATAACAAATAAAATAATTACATAGCAAATAATCCAAAATTCCAAAACAAGCCACATTTTATCAAAATAAACATAAATCATACCAAGCATTTATAAAGAATGTATCTTCTAAAGTATATAGGTAAAATAAATGGTTGATTATAACGTAGTTAAAAAATGTAGACTTTGTAGTGGAAGGTTTGTAGTAAATAAAGTAGATAAAAGAAAAGGTTTTTGTGATCCTTGTCAAAAAAGAATGGATAAAAGTAAATCCGAAGAAGAAGACAATGATGATGAAGACGAAGAATAATTAAAATATTTTTTAAACATCTTTTTATATTATAAATTTTTAATAACCACATGCAACTAAATATAGCCCTTTTAGCATCTCATAATGGATCAAACGCCAAAGCAATTCTAAGTAACATTAAATCAGGAAAACTAAAAGCAAACCCCAAAATAATTATCTCAAATAACCCAGATGCCAACGTTCTAAACACAGCAACTCAATTTGACATACCAAACTATTGTATCAATAGAAAAAACTCACCAAACCTAGATCAAACAATTCTTCAAACCTTAAGCGCACATGACGTAAACTTAATAGTTCTAGCAGGATACATGAAAAAAATAAGCCCAGAAATCATCCAAGCATATCAAAATAGAATCTTAAATATTCACCCCTCGCTTCTCCCAAAATATGGAGGCAAAGGTATGTATGGCCTAAATATCCACAAAGCAGTCATAGTATCAGCCGATACTTCAAGTGGCGCCACAATTCACCTAGTAAACGAACAATACGATAAAGGAAGAATCCTCTCCCAAGCAACCCTTCCAAGATACGAAAAAGACACCGCCAAAACCCTAGCCAGAAGAATCTTAGCCCTAGAACACATCCTCTACACCCAAACACTAATAGATATCCAAGAAGAAATAATAAGTTTAGATTAAATATACAAAAGTTTTTTAAAGTAAATTAATAAAACAAAGACATGCAAGAAATTAAATTTAACCAATTAGAAAAAATCGAACAAGAATTAGTAAACGAAGCAAAAAAAGTAATGAAAACAGCATATAATCCTTATTCTAATTTTTATGTTGGAGCAGCTCTTCTATCACAAAAAGGAAAAATCATAACTGGATCAAATGTTGAAAATGCAGCATATAGTTCAACAATATGTGCAGAAAGAGCAGCACTACTAAGAGCAAATGCACTAGGAATAAGAAAATTCGAAACAATAGCAATAATTGCAAAAGGCGAAAATTTTGATACAGCTCAAATAACAGGGCCTTGCGGAAATTGTAGACAAATGTTATTCGAATCATCCCAAATATCAAATAAAGATATGAAAATAATATTATCCACAACTAAAAAAGATAAAATAATCATAACTTCTATAAAAGAACTTCTACCATTAGCATTTGGACCAAAAGATTTAGAGATGAATATTAAAAAATATCAAAAATAATAATTACAAACCAATTTTTAGATAAGTCAAAACAAAATACAACACAACCAAAATTAAAAATAAATAAAAAACCATTTTAGTAAACTTCTTAATTACAAAATAAACTAAAACCAAATACAAAATCAAAAACAAAATATTAACACTCGAACCATTTACAAACAAATGAATATAACCAGTCAAAAACAAACCCACAATTACAAGCAATACACCAACAAATAACTTCTTCATAATAATACAAAATAAAACAAGAATATAAAACTTTTGAAAAACATCAAAAATAATAATTCCAAACCAACAATCCTTATAAGTAACAAACCATCATAAAAACCATGGTATCAGGAAATTTTTTAATAGGAAATGATCTTAAATTAGACGCATTTGACCAATATGTCATTCCAACTCTAAGAGATCAAGGATTTGAAGTTAGCAATAAAATTGCAGTTAGGTATAATAACAATCAAAAAGCAATTCTAGTCTCAGTTGAAGGAGAAGGCGATTTAGAAAAAAGTATTAATCAAGCTCTAATAGATAGTGGAGAAGTATTGGAAGAAGAAATGGAACAATATAGAATAACGGGTACTAGACAATTACCAACAACCTGGGATCATAATGTAAGATATTGTGAATGGGAAAATAAAGAAGGAAAAAGAGTAAAAACTCATTGTGGAATATTTAAAACACTTGGATCATACGATAAAAATGATACAGCATCAAGCTTGTTTCCAATTCTAGCACAGAAATATTTATTTGAAGAAACTAGATTAATAACAAAAGAATTCCAAAAACAAGTTAGAGCATTAATGCAAAGAAAACTCAAAGAATTATAATTTTTATTTTTTCTTAATTTAAAAAACAAAAAACTACCTAGACCTTCTATTAGAACCACGATTAGATCTATTGCCAGAATTTCCACTTGAAGAACCAGATCTACTTCCAGACCTATTTCCACTCCTTGCACCAGCCCTACTTCCACCTCTACTACCGCCACGTCCACCAGATCGTCCGCCTGAACCACTTCCAGACCTACCTCTAAATCCTCCTCTCGAACCATGCCTTCCTTTTCTTGGAGGTGGCTTAGCATCAACACCTTTAGCATTCTTAGCAGCTTCGCTATGATACCTATGCTCCATAACTTCTAAAGATTGATTAATTAACCCTACAATACTATTTAGATAACCTCTCTCTTGCGCTTCACAAAAAGAATAAGCAGTCCCATCAGTTCCAGCTCTAGCAGTTCTTCCAATCCTATGGACATAACTCTCAGGTTCATTTGGAAGTTCAAAATTAATAACATGAGAAATATTACTAATATCAATTCCCCTAGCAGCAATATCAGTTGCTACCAAAACCTTAATTTTGCCAGACTTAAAATTCTTAATAGCCCTAGTTCTAGCATTTTGAGATTTATTACCATGAATAGCATCAGCAGGAATATTATGATCATTTAAAAAATCTGCAACTTTATTTGCCTTATGTTTAGTTCTAGTAAAAACCAAAATACTAGTAAGATGTTCTTGCTCTAATAATTCAAGTAATAATTTTAATTTTGATTTAGCATCTACAAAAAATACACACTGCTTAATTCTCTCAACCGTAGTTGCCTGAGGAGTAATTTCAACATGAACAGGATTTTTAAGTAAACTTTTAGCCAAAGTATTAATTTGTGGCGACATAGTAGCTGAGAAAAATAAAGATTGCTTTTTTGAAGGTAACTTTGCAATAATTCTTTTAATATCATGAATAAAACCCATATCAAGCATCCTATCTGCCTCATCTAAAACAAAAAATTCAACCTCATTTAAAGAAAGTTTTTTTTGATTCATCAGATCCATTAATCTCCCAGGCGTTGCAACAACAATATCAACACCCTTAGTTAAAGCCAAAACCTGTTTACCTTGACTAACACCACCAAAAATAACAGTATGTTTAAATTTCAAAAATTCACCATAAGAAGCAAAACTCTCACCAATTTGAGCAGCTAATTCCCTAGTAGGAGCAAGAACTAAAACTCTAACTCTTCGAGGATACTTCTCAGTCATTCTTTGTAAAATTGGCAAGGTAAACGCAGCAGTTTTACCAGTACCTGTTTGAGCAATCCCAATTAAATCCCTACCAGATAACAAACCAGGAATAGATTTAGCTTGTATAGGAGTAGGAGTAGTATAACCCTTTTTAGTAAGAGCTTTTTGAATAGGAGCAATTAATTTTAAATCCTTAAAAGTAATATCATTTTCTGTAATTTTAGTCATAATACTCAAAAACATACGTTTGGTTATAAAGGTACGGGTATATTTATCAAAAAAAGAAAAATACAACCCATCCCTTAAATTAGCTCACGAAGTTGCCAAAGCTCTAAAATCAACAATTGAAGAATTATTTATTTTTGATAAAGAATAATTTATTTTTTCTTACTTGTTTTTTTTCTTATTCTTAGGTTTTAAATTTTCTTTAAGAGTACTAGCAAGATTATACATAGCTAATTTAAATTCAGAACCAACATCATCCCAACTAATATTATCTTTTTGTGATTTACTTTTGTTATCATAAGCCTTCTTATTCTTAACAGATTCCTTTTTACTCCTAGATTTATCTTTTCTCTTAGGAATACATCTAGAGCCCAAATCAATAACTATTTTAACATACCCAGATACAATCACAATAATAAATACTAATACGATAACAAAAGGCTCTAAAAACATAAATGCAAAAAAAGCACTTACATCCAAAACATTACCTAACATATAAAAAATATTAAAAATAAACCCTACTAAAAAAACACTACCAATAGCATTAAATATTGGATAAGGAATATTTACTGGAAATTTAAAAATAGAAAAAAGCTCCCCAAAATAAAACAAGATACTCAAAACAACAATGAACCCTACATTTAAATTTAAAAAATTAACTACTTGAATATAAATAGAATTATCATATTTGAAATAATTTAAAATACCAAGAATCAATAAAAAAACTACTAACTCAATCAATCTCTCTAATGTAACACACAAAACAGATCTTTTATTCATATAATTAAAACAAAGTATAATATATAAAGACTTCTAAATAAAATAAAAAGAAATAATTAAAGTTAATAACACTTTCGTTTGCAATAACCAACAAACAAATCAACCAATCAACTGATCATAAGGATTTTCAATTTGTTCTAAATGATTGGTACTAAGTCTTTGATATTGCCTCGTAGTTCTAATATCCTTATGACCTAAAAGTTCTCCAATAAATTCAATTTTCGTACCCTGATCAGTTAGATGCGTTGCAAACGAGTGTCTCAAACAATGTGGTGATAACTTCAAATTAACCTTTCTCGAAGCTTGCTTAACAATCTCTTGAACAGTTCTAGCAGTTATGTGACCTTGCCTTGAAGCAAAAAGAAAATCACTTTGATAAGGCCTAGTTTTAAGATAATCCTGAATTTGAAAAGTTAAAAGCTCAGAGACAATAGTAAATCTATCCTTATTACCCTTTCCACCCTTAACAAACACAAGTTTCTTTTTAAAATTCAAATGCTCAACCTTTAACTTAATAAGCTCACTAACTCTAAGACCAGTAGAATACAAAAGAGAAATAACCAACTTATGTTTTAAATTTTTAGTTTGATTAATCATATTAACAATTTGCTCCCTTGAAGCAATTGGTTTAATAGCCTGTTTTCTTTTTTGAAAAGGAATATCCTTAACCCTTTTTCTTAAAATAGTCCCATAATAAAGATTCAAAGCATTGTGAACTAAATTAATAGTAGAAGACGATTTCTGCTTACTAATAAGATATAACAAATAATTTCTAATATCCTTATGAGTTACTTCCCTTGGACTTTTATTAATAAATTCACCAAATTTCAAATTATAATATTGGTAAATCCTTTTCGTCTTTGGTGAAAAATTCCTAAGTTGCATATATTCATCTAATATTTTTATCATTTTAAAGCCTCCATTTGGTAATCATAGTGAAAGAAAAGCATATTTAAGACCTACCCACAGATGACCAGTGACCAGTGGCTATAAAATTAGAGCCTTAAATCAATGATTATTTGAGTTTTAAAGGTTTATCCACTGGACACATATCTAAAAACCTTCGTTAAGATGCTGTTAGCCGAAATTTTCTTACTGCCTCCTAGCGTCGGTAAACCAAAAATCTTAAAGATGGGTGCCTTCGTTAAACGGAGAAAAAAGAAAAAGAAAAATGCTTTGCACTTTTCATAACAAATGTTTAACGGCTCATTACATTCGACCCAAATTTTTACTTACTTTAAAAAAACAAAAACGGATGAGAAAGGGGCTAGTCCTTCGGACGTTTAGACTTTTACTTTGTAAAAGAAATCAATTAGAAAAACACATTTATTCTTGATGAAAAGAATTGTAAGCCATTTTTGCAGCATAAGTTTGACCATCTATAACTGGAACATTTATTCTAACATCGTCAAATTGTTTTGGGTCATAAACGAATTTTTGACCAGTCCTTGTGTCTAAAGCAACACTTCTGGATTCGTTACCAAAAATATCTTCCTCTGAAACATTTAATCTTAGTGCTGTATCAGATTTGGATTCCAATTGTGATTTGATTGCTCTATATGTGCTAACAGATGAACCATCTCCACCAATTATTGAAACATCAAAATTAAACTCTTGATCTTTTGGAAACAATCCAAACAATGAAGCAAGTGAATTTTCTAAATCGACACAAGAATCATAATGAGTTAGAAATCCTGTTTTTTTAGATGAATCGTATCCAACAACAGAAACACAGGGACCAATTCCAAAAGTTGCAAGAACTGGTTTTTTATCAGATGAATTAGTAATTCCTTGTTCTCCTTGAGATACAATTGAAACTAGATCATTAGAACCAGAATATCTAGGAATTGTTCCATTTTCGACATAGACAGGACTTTTGTATGAAGGTGCATCAATATTGTGTTTTTTTCCTACTTGCTCTGCACTCCATGTATCTCCAGCATCTAAATAGAAGTCTCTAGCTTGACTAGGTTGCTCCAATTGAAGTGCAACTTTTGCAGCATCATGAAAATATGTGGATTCAGCATATAGTGCCATAGCTCTCTCTAAATCTCCTTCTTCATGTGCTTTTTTTGCATCTTGATGAATCTCTTTTGGAAGTCTTTCCATAATTTAATACAAGGAGAACTACTATTTAAATCTTTCTATTTGTAACTACTACTAAGTGATTATTGAGTTATTAAAACACAAAAAAGAAATCTGGGCATTCTTTTAAAAAAGAACCAAAAAGCCCCTTTCTCATCCTACGGATATTTAGTCTACTTCGTAGAAATTTATATTAAAGTAAGTAAAAACTACGGCACCCATCAGATTTTCGGCAGTAAGAAAACTCTGCGTTGCTTCGCTCCTTGCCACGCCTTGCAGGCTCTCCTCCCTTTGGTCGTCGGGTCGGCTAACAAGCATTAAAAGAAAAATCCTTGCAGGATTTTACCCAAATTTTTTGCTACGCAAAAAACTTCTTTTAATGCCAATGTTAAATCCAATTTTTTGTCGTCTATGATGCATCATTCCTTAACGGAAATATTAACCACTTTAAACACTGACACCTACTCTTCTATAACAATAAGTAAAACAAAAATGGAAATAACAAATTAACGGGGTGGGGCTTTTTCTCTATCACTAAAAACTATTGGGTTGCCGCTTTGAATCTAAGAAAATATTATTCCTCTAATTTATGATACATATCATTGTCTCTATCACTTGGATCTTCTGGAGCCATTAAAATTTCTCTCAAACCTTCAGAAGTCATTCCTTCACCAAAAACATTTACAAACGGTCTGGCTCTTGTTTCAGCCACTGTAACAATACTACCTTGGATAGAAACAGGATTCTTTGGAATAAAAAGTGTACAACCATATCTAACAGAATATCCTAATTCTAACGCTTTTTGTGCATGGGATTTTTCGTGAGACAAAGCGCCATTAACTCCATCTTTAAGATTAAATTGAGTGAAGAAAGCTTCATATTCCGCAAAAGTATCAAAATAATGCGTATCTTCAGGAAACACTCTTTCACCATATTTCTTCATTAATTCATCATTTCTTCTTTCATATTCATCGGATTTGATTTTTCCAGTGAATAACAAATCTTCTAAATCGTGTCGTTCTCTCTCAAATGCACACAAATCTTTCTCATGTGTTTTTGGTTTTGGCTTATCCATTTTCTTTAAGATTCATTTAACTTTCAATGGCTTAGTCCTAATTTTAACAATACAACCATCCCCTAAATCAAGATGTGCCGAACTTTCAGCAATTTCTTCTAATCGTGATGGATCTGCAAAAGTACGAGGTATTTGATATTCAAACTGCTTTTCATATATCCTATCTCCAATTCTAATGACAATTCGTGGAACTACATTTCCAGATTCAAACCTATACCCTTCACGATTTTTAACTCTTGCCAATGCTCTGTCGGCAGCCGCATGGTTCAAATAAAACCCTTCAGATTTAGTTGAAACTCTACTATCTTCCCTATACCTGCCCCATGTGGCTTCGTATATTTCTACTTTTTCCGCAATATTTTCGGTTGCCATTTTACTACTAAACAAAGAGAAACACCCACTATAAATGTTTATCTTTCAAATATTCCTCAAATTAGGGAAAGTTTTATATAATCCAACTCATTCTAAGTAAAAATGGAACTAATCAGAGGAGAAAGAATCAAATTAGATTCAAAAGACAAGAAAATAATAGAACAATTACAATTAAATTGCAGACAAACAATTGCAGACATAGCCAAAGTAACAAAATTACCTAGAGATGTTGTTGTTTATCGGATTAAAAAATTAGAAGAAAATAAAGTAATTAGATCTTATCATGCTTTTCTTAATCCTCATATGCTTGGTTATCCTCTTTATGTTTATGTATTATTTTCTTGTAACAATATTACGCCAGATGAAGAGAAAAAATTTATTAGTTATCTTAAATCACACAAACAAATAATTTATGTTGCCAAGAACTCAGGCAAATATGATTTCACCATAGGGGTTTGTGCTAAAGAATACTTAGATTTTGACGAGATTATTCAAAATATAAGACATAAATTTCCAGACGTAATAAAAAATTTTGACATTTCTCCAACTGTTCAGGAATACAAATATGACTGGATGGTTGATTTGATTTAGCGGCAACCATTTCTAAAAACTAACAAAACTATAAGCCCCACCCCTTTCTATTCTAAAACTACAAACTAAAATGGTGTCAGTGTTTCTATGGACGACGACAAAAAACTTTCTCCGCTTCGCTACGAATCCCTCCCACTACGTAGTCGGGAGGATTTAACAGGAATTATCAGGTTTCATTTCAGTCGCCACTACGTAGCTCCTTCCACTTCACCCAAATTTTTTGGTGTGGGTTGCCTCACCAAAAAACTTCTGATAATTCCAACGTTAAACTCAATAAAAAAATCGGCTAAATATAGAAAGGGTTTTGGGCTTAAGAATCAACTTTTTTCACAACTGGATAAATCTGTAAATATGGTGGTTTAAGTGGGTTTTCTCTAGTTCCATCAAATAAATCCAACACAAATTCTTTTGTATTTCTATCAATCCAATATCCCTTACCATCTTCTAATACATTTGATAACATAATCCAAATTTGACTTTCAATTTCGGGTGAAAAAGTAACTCTATCAGCATTGGTTTTGATAATCATATCTAAATCATGCTCTCCTACATTATAAGAATCAGGTAAATATGGAACTTGACCTCCAACAACATAAATACCAGTTACTTTAAATGGTCTTTCTGCTATTCCTTGAACGAAATCCACATCTGAACTTATAATTTCCTCACCATATTTTGTATTTCTTGAATCAATAACATTACCAGAAATTGGAAAATCAGTATATTCTACTTCTAATCCTTCTACATAATCACAGATCTCTTTAGTTATTTCTTTTAATTTTGGAAATCCTTTACTATCAAAATGCCTTCTTGCCATACAGTATTATAACTATGAGCACTACTTTATAAAGCTTTCTATTCGTTACTACTGTTAAGTGTATATCTCCATAACGCCCAAAACCCTTTATTCTTTTAAGTAATGGTGCTTCGCACTTTATACGCCGATTTTTTTACTTTGAATTTTTCCTCCGCTTCGCTACGGAACGTTGCACTAAAATTCAATCCCTAACGGGAGAGTTTAACAGCGATTAAGAGATTCCGAAGTCTTGCAGACTTCTCCATCCAAATTCGGTTTTGTGGGTTGCCTCAAAACCGAACTTCTCTTAATCGCGATGTTAAATCCAATTTTTTGTCGTCTATGATGCATCATTCCTTAACGGAAATATTAACCACTTTAAACACTGACACCTACTCTTCTATAACAATAAGTAAAACAAAAATGGAAATAACAAATTAACGGGGTGGGGCTTTTTCTCTATCACTAAAAACTATTGGGTTGCCGCTTTGAATCTAAGAAAATATTATTCCTCTAATTTATGATACATATCATTGTCTCTATCACTTGGATCTTCTGGAGCCATTAAAATTTCTCTCAAACCTTCAGAAGTCATTCCTTCACCAAAAACATTTACAAACGGTCTGGCTCTTGTTTCAGCCACTGTAACAATACTACCTTGGATAGAAACAGGATTCTTTGGAATAAAAAGTGTACAACCATATCTAACAGAATATCCTAATTCTAACGCTTTTTGTGCATGGGATTTTTCGTGAGACAAAGCGCCATTAACTCCATCTTTAAGATTAAATTGAGTGAAGAAAGCTTCATATTCCGCAAAAGTATCAAAATAATGCGTATCTTCAGGAAACACTCTTTCACCATATTTCTTCATTAATTCATCATTTCTTCTTTCATATTCATCGGATTTGATTTTTCCAGTGAATAACAAATCTTCTAAATCGTGTCGTTCTCTCTCAAATGCACACAAATCTTTCTCATGTGTTTTTGGTTTTGGCTTATCCATTTTCTTTAAGATTCATTTAACTTTCAATGGCTTAGTCCTAATTTTAACAATACAACCATCCCCTAAATCAAGATGTGCCGAACTTTCAGCAATTTCTTCTAATCGTGATGGATCTGCAAAAGTACGAGGTATTTGATATTCAAACTGCTTTTCATATATCCTATCTCCAATTCTAATGACAATTCGTGGAACTACATTTCCAGATTCAAACCTATACCCTTCACGATTTTTAACTCTTGCCAATGCTCTGTCGGCAGCCGCATGGTTCAAATAAAACCCTTCAGATTTAGTTGAAACTCTACTATCTTCCCTATACCTGCCCCATGTGGCTTCGTATATTTCTACTTTTTCCGCAATATTTTCGGTTGCCATTTTACTACTAAACAAAGAGAAACACCCACTATAAATGTTTATCTTTCAAATATTCCTCAAATTAGGGAAAGTTTTATATAATCCAACTCATTCTAAGTAAAAATGGAACTAATCAGAGGAGAAAGAATCAAATTAGATTCAAAAGACAAGAAAATAATAGAACAATTACAATTAAATTGCAGACAAACAATTGCAGACATAGCCAAAGTAACAAAATTACCTAGAGATGTTGTTGTTTATCGGATTAAAAAATTAGAAGAAAATAAAGTAATTAGATCTTATCATGCTTTTCTTAATCCTCATATGCTTGGTTATCCTCTTTATGTTTATGTATTATTTTCTTGTAACAATATTACGCCAGATGAAGAGAAAAAATTTATTAGTTATCTTAAATCACACAAACAAATAATTTATGTTGCCAAGAACTCAGGCAAATATGATTTCACCATAGGGGTTTGTGCTAAAGAATACTTAGATTTTGACGAGATTATTCAAAATATAAGACATAAATTTCCAGACGTAATAAAAAATTTTGACATTTCTCCAACTGTTCAGGAATACAAATATGACTGGATGGTTGATTTGATTTAGCGGCAACCATTTCTAAAAACTAACAAAACTATAAGCCCCACCCCTTTCTATTCTAAAACTACAAACTAAAATGGTGTCAGTGTTTCTATGGACGACGACAAAAAACTTTCTCCGCTTCGCTACGAATCCCTCCCACTACGTAGTCGGGAGGATTTAACAGGAATTATCAGGTTTCATTTCAGTCGCCACTACGTAGCTCCTTCCACTTCACCCAAATTTTTTGGTGTGGGTTGCCTCACCAAAAAACTTCTGATAATTCCAACGTTAGTTTCAATTTTTTTACCGCCTATGCAGGTGCGTACGCTTTCGCTACTTCCGAAAATCCTAATAATTGGTGCCTTCGTTAAATCGTGAAAAAAGAAAACTCTCAATCACTTTGTGACTAATCTATAACATTGATTTAACGGCTACGCTGACGCTCCGACCCAAATTTTTGCTAACTTTAAAGGGGGGTTCTACTCTATGACTTCTTTGACGCTGACTTCCATAACATCTGAAAGTATGATTCAAATGCAAGATTTGCACTTTTACTTTTCAATACAAAAAATGTTAATTCGTCAGCTAAATTAATAATTACTTTATCATGATAAATGAGGAATATTGCTGGTGTAAACATTTCTTCTGGCATAAATCTAATCTCTACTGGGGGAAACTTGTTGAACTCTTTTGCAATTTCTTTCGCATCACTATTAATCAAAAACTTTGCTTTGATTCCTTTATGCGATCTGAGCTTCTGAAAAAATAATGCTAAATTGTGGAACTTCTTACTAAACGTATGCACACCCATAATATGAACTTCCTCTCCATTATGAAGCTCATCAATTAAACTTCTAAATGCTGTCTTAACTCCTCTTGCACCTGAAAAAACTACTGACTCTTTTCCCTGTTCATGTCGCTGTCCTAACTTTAACAAATCTGGAATTAACTTTGAAACTGACTCCTCTTGATCTTCTATTTTTTTCTTTTTCTCTTTCAAATACTCTAAAATCATTGATGGTGAAGCTGCTTTGAAGTATTTCACTCCTCCTTTCATAAAATGACTTGCTAGTCCTTTCTCAACCAACTTTTCTAAAACATCATAAATTTTAGAATTAGCAGTCTTTGACTCTTTAATCAATGGGCCTGTGGAAGAAGCACCTAACTTCAATAAAGCCAAATATACTTTAATCTCTGATTGTGCTAATCCAATTTCTTCTAACAATTTATTGTTCATAGTACACTGAAACAACAAGTGATATTTAAATATTACTCCTACGTATGGGGGGAATAAACTTAATATACCTGTACACGTTTACTACTATTACTACTAGGAAAATGAAGTGCAAATACTGTAATTACGAATGGGAACCACGAAAAAAGCAACCTAAAGCGTGTCCTAGATGTAAGAGGCGCTTTGATTATCCTACAGCTACGGAGGTTAATAAATGAAAACACTTAAGAATATTGAAAAAAACATACTATCTAAAGAGGTGACTGTAATGAGAAAGATTTTCCTTGCTACTTTAGCAATCACGATACTATTTGTTGCTGGCTGTGCTACGCAACCATCAGAGAGCCAAGAGGTAACTATTGGTTATAGTGCTTTACGTATTTCTCTTCCTGTTTTTGTTGCTGTTGAAAATGGATACTTTGAGGAACAGGGATTAAATGTAAATTTAGAACGTTTTGATACTGCTCAACCATTAATGCAAGCCCTTGTTGCAGGCACAGTTGATGTAGCTGGATATACTGCTTTACCAATTACTTACAACAGTATGTTACGAAGTGGAAAAGAATTGTACTTTTTAACTGCAATGATGGAAGATAAACAACATCCCATTAGTTATTTCCTTGTAAAAGAAGATGCTCCTGAAAACATTCAAGTTGCAGATTTTAGAGGAAAGAAAATTGGAGTTTTACCAACTATTGCGTATCAAAAATGGTTAGAAGTGATCTTGAAAGAAAATGGTCTTTCACTTGATGATGTGGAAGTTGTTCCCCTTGCTCCAGCTTTACAACCTAGTGCTTTAGCATCTGGACAAGTTGATGCGCTCTTCACTAACGATCCTGCTGCAACTACTGCAATTCAGCAAAACATTGCACGTAAAATATCAGATGAAGCCCTAGTTCCAAAATATTTGGGAGAACCGTTTATTTTTGGCAGTTTCAACATTGAGAAATCTTACGCTGATGCTAATCCCGAAATCACACAAAAAGTGATTACAGCAATGGACAAAGCAGCAAAGTTTGTAAATGAGAATCCAACCCAAGCCAAAGAAGCAATGAAAAAATATTTGCATGAATCACAACAAGAGTATGTGCAATTTTATCCGGATGCTTCATACCAATTAACAGCAGAAACGAGTGATAAAGAATTTCAAGATGTTGCTAATCAGTATTTGGAAATCGGTATTATTCCAAGTAAGATTCAAGTTGGAGGCTTGATTAAATAATTTTTTTATTTTTACTATGGTAACCAAAGATAAAATTAGGATAGGGATTAGTCAAATATCGTTTTCTCTACCTTTGGTTATTGCAAGAGAGAGAAAGTTATTCCAAAAAGAAAATCTTCATGTTACATTCTTCCCAGATTATAAAGAAGCTCAATCTATGTGCAAAGATGTAGTTGAAAAAAAACTTGATGTTGCAGGTATGGTTGCACTCCCTATTATTTTAGAGCAGGAGACAAAGAACCCTGGCTCACTTCAATTCTCAAATGTTGCTATTGAAGATAAAAATCATCCTTTTGTTTTTCTTCTCACAAAGAAAGATTCTTCCATAAAGAGTGTCTCTCAACTTTCAGGTAAGAAAATTGGAATTTTTCCTACAACTGCATTTCAACTATGGATGGAAATTATCCTCCAAAAGCATAAAGTAAATCCAGCAAATACATCAATTGTGCAACTAAAACCAAAAGATCACTTAAACGCATTGATGTCTGGCAAAGTTGACGTTATTTTCACTAATGATCCAATAGCCACAAAGATTCTAGACTCAGGTGAAGCAAAAAAATTAACAAATGAATCTGTATTAGACAAATATATCTTTGAGGAATTCCACAGTTTTCCCATTGGCGGAATGGTGTTTCAACGTGATTTCATCAGGCAACATCCAGAGAAAGCAGCAAAAATTGTAAAAGTCTTAAATTCTGCAATTAAGTTTCTTAAAGCTCATCCACAGAAAGCAAAATTAATCTGCAAGACGCATTATTCTGAAGATGTTCAAAAATTTATAGAAAAAATATCAGAATTGAACTACTGGAAAGACTCAGAAATACAAAAAGAACAATTGCAAGAATTAGTTGATATTTACTATTACAACAAGCTTTTTGAAAGACCGCTTAACTCTAGCTTACTTCTTTTTCAACCAGATTATAGAATAAAACTTGTAGATATTAAAAAATCTAGAAAAAGAGTTCAGGTTTTGAAAAATTTTAGTCTTGAATTGAACAAAGCAGAGTTTGTGACAATTTTCGGACCAAATGGTTGTGGAAAAACAACAATTCTCAATATTGTGGCTGGTTTAATTAATCCAGATAGTGGTCATGTAAGTATTGATAATAAGCAAGTAGAAAAATCAAAAGTAGGCTATGTTTATCAAGATTATCGTAAAACTCTCATGCCTTGGAAAAAAATAATAGACAATATTGGGTTTTCCCTCAAAACTCGCAAACTTTCAAAAGAAATTATTTACAAAGAAGTCAAAGATTTGTGTTCCCTCTTGGACATCAAGCTTCCTTTAGATAGTTATCCAAATCAATTAAGTGGCGGTCAGCAACAAATGACAGCTATTCTTGCTGCTCTTATTGAAAAGCCTGAAGTTTTACTTTTAGATGAACCATTTTCCGCAATTGATTTTCAAACAACAATCTCTCTTCAAGAAAAAATAATGGACATTTGGCAAAAATTAGGTATTACAATTATCTTCATCTCGCATGATATTGACGAAGCAATCTTCCTTGCGAACAAAGTCTGCTTACTTTCTAATAAGCCAACTAAAGTTAAGAGAATTTTTGAAAATAAAATGCCTTATCCTAGGACTTTAGAAGATAAAGAAAGAAAAGAATTTACAAAACTAAAATCGGAAATTATTGATATATTCTCAAAAGAGGTAAATCTCTAATGAAAAACTTTACTAAAGTACTTATTGGAATTGGAAGTGTTTTAGTACTTTGGCAAATAGTAGCTATGTTAGGCATATTCAATCCGATTTTTTTTGCCTCTCCAATAGAAGTAGCACAAGAAGCAACAATTATGTTGCAACAACAGGACATATACAACGATATCTTCTCTACTTTTTACAGAGTTATTCTCAGTGTGATAATCGCAGTGATAATTGGAGTACCTCTAGGAATAGCATTAGGATATTTCTCTAGAATGTATCAATTTGTAGGAGAAATTATAGATTTCTTACGTTCTATTCCCCCCATAGTAATTTACCCCCTACTCCTTATCAGCTTAGGTCCAGGAGACGCTTCCAGAATAGGAACAGCTGTTTTCGGAAGTATCGCAGTATTAATTCTCATAATCTCACAGGGATTGTTTCAACAAGACAAAACAAGACAAGTATTCTATAAATCAAGAGGAGTCAGTACAATTAGACTTCTAAAAGAAGTAGTGTGGTATGAAGCCTTGCCTCATACAATGACAGCATTACGAACAGCAACATCTATCTCTTTGGTTGTTATCGTTGTAACAGAAATGTTAGTGGGAGGGAGACATGGATTAGGTGCAAGAGTTCAACAAGTTCAAATAACCAGCAATATTCCAGACCTCTTTGCAACTATTATTCTAATAGGTTTAATCGGTATTCTCCTAAACAAACTACTAATATTAATTGAAAAAAAATACGTTTTCTGGAAAACGTAAAAGAGTAGAACCCCATAAATTCTAGTCTGCTACGCAGAAAATTAAAAAAATTAAAGTTAGCAAAAACTACGGCACCAATTGGCTTTTCGGCGGTAAAAAAACTTTTCGGACGAAATTTTCCCACACTTTGTATGGGAAAAGAAACTAACAGGAATTATCAGGAAAATTCGGTCGGCTTCGCCTAAATCGCCAAGCGATTTTCCGAATGTTTCCCAAATTTTTTGGTGTGGGTTGCCTCACCAAAAAACTTCTGATAATTCCAACGTTAGTTTCAATTGAGTTTGAGTTTTAAAAACGGGCACGCGCTTAGTCCTTTCAGGACAGATAGTCAAAATCAAAGATTTTGAAATTTTATTTAGAAATGATCTTTTTCCGCCACCCAAAAGCAAAGTTTATATAACACAAAAATCTTAATATTGTATTATGATGAAAAAACCAAAAACCACTCTTTATATGTTAATGTCTCTTGATGGAAAAATTTCAACAGGGACAACAGACAAACTGGATTTTGATAAAGACCTTCCAAAAGTTAAAGGAGTAAAAGAAGGACTTAAACAATATTATGATATCGAAAAGACAACAGACGCAGTTTCTTTTAATTCAGGGAGAGTTATGGAAAAAATTGGAGTGAATACTCCAAATAACCCAATAAAAAACTTAAAATTTGTGAGGTTTGTTTTGGTGGACAATAAACCTAATTTGAATAAACAAGGAATTATCAACCTAACAAACAATCTAAAAAAATTATACATCATAACCACAAATAAAAATCATCCTGCTAACAAATTAAAAATTGATAATTTGAAAGTTATTTACTGCCCTAAAAAAATTGATTTTAAAAAAGTATTTAACAAACTTAATACAGAATTTGTAGTTAAGAGAATGACAATCCAATCTGGGGGAACCTTAAACACAACCCTAATACGAGAGGGTTTAATAGATAGGGTTTCAATAGTAATCGCCCCTTGTTTAGTTGGTGGAAAGGATACCTCAACGCTTATGGATGGCGACTCATTAACATCCATAAATGAGTTAAAACACATTAAATCCCTAAAACTTCATAAAATCAATCGTTTGAAAGATTCATATATCCATTTAATTTATTATGTTCAGAATTAATTTTTTACTTGGATAATCTGAGGACTTATCCAAAGATAATTCCTTAAACTATTAACTGCATTTCCTAAACTTTTTGCATCAATTATCTTAATTCTCCCATCATCAGGGTCAATTATTTCATAATCCTCTCCTTTTTTTTGGGTTATGATTATAAAATGAGGATAATGATATTTATAATACAAATCATCTCCCTTTTTCCATAAATGGAATCTATCTGTATAGATAATTAAAGGATTTTTAAGCAATTTATCTATGAGGAGCAAATTAATTTTTTCATTAATCAAATTAATCTCTTTTGGAATTTGCATTTTCTTAACAAAATCATAAAATATCTTAGAATCTGCAATCCAATCTATTTTTACCCTAAAATCTTTTACAACCTTCTCTAAATGGCCTCTTGCAATATTTTCTCTTTCATATTTTAGTGAAAATATTAACAAATCCAATTCGTATTTATCCTCTATTTTTTTGTTTTTTAGTTTCTCGATTAAAATCATTAAACATTTTGCTAAACAAGTTTCTGGGTGTTTTTGTTGATATTGCATAAATACTGAATATTTTAACTAACTTAAAAATCTTTCCCCCCAAAAAGATTATTTTATTTTCTTTTTTATAAAAAAAGAAACAAAAAAGCGCGCGTGCCCTAAAAGTTAGTCTTCTACGAAGATTATTAATAGAATAAAACTCAAACTCAACTCTAAAATTTTCCTTCGGAACGTTGCACTAAATTTTAGGTCTTCCCTTTGATCAGACGAAACTAACAGGAATTTAACGGTTCCGAAACCTTGCAGGTTTCTCCACCCAAATCGTTCGCGTTGCTCACGACTTCGTTAAATTCCCAAGTTAAATCCAATATTTTAATCACCTTGGCAGGTACGCTAAAGCTTCCGTAAATCTTGTGCATTGACACCTTCGCATAGACGAGAAAAACAAAAACGAGGAAATTAAAACTTCCTATAACATTGTCTATGCGGTTCACTTCGTTCTCCCAAATTTTCGCTAACATAAACTAAACGGGGGAGTTCTAAACTAAATAAAAACGAAGGGGGGAGTTCCTAAAAAAAAGAAAAAGAAATAAAATTAACTTAATTGTACCCAATCTCCTTTCTGATACTCATAAATATCATACTCAAGCCTTAAAATCCGATCTTCAAATCCGGTTGAATCAACAACTGTATTCTTCTTCTCGTTTTTGTAAGATTCTAATCCTGTTTTGATACAATCTTTCTCTCCCGGTTCACACTGACTTAAGATATCTTTCAACATAATAACGGAGTCATATCCTGTAGCTGCGTAAGTTACTACAATTCCACTAGCTTCAGCATATTCTTTGCTATACTTATCAGCAAATTCTGATTTAGCTATTTCTTCAGGATGAACAAAATCAATACTAAGTGTTCCTTCAAGACTATCTCCTTGCGTTTTTTCCAATTCTGGGAAAATACATTCAGAGGATGTCGCACAAAATAGGGTGATTCCAGATTCTAATTCTCTTAGTTGATCAAACATTTCAACATATTCAAAATCAATTCCAACTGTTAATAATGCATCAACTCCATCCTCTTTAGCTTTTAATATTAAAGTTCTAAAATCAGTATCTCCAAAATTATACCAATACTCTTCAATGTCAGATTCTACTTGTTTTGCTCCTTCAAGACAAAATGTGTTGTAATCAACTCTTGACATTAAAACACCTAATTTTTTGTATTCACCATTATCTTTCGCATACTGAACTAATTGCTTACAACCTTCTAATGAATCAAAGTTAATTTTGAAAGCTAATGGATTTGTTGGCAGGATACTTCTTGCAAAAGATGCATGAACTAATGGAATTCCTGCTTCCTTTGTTATAGGACTCATAACTTGAGCATCTACATGAAATAATGTTACAAAAGCATCAGGATTATTTATATCTAAAATGAATCTTGTTCCAGTAGCAGTAGCTTGTCCGTCCATTTTTCCATCTTCAACAAACATTTTAACTTTCTTTCCGTTAATTCCACCTTCTGCATTAATCTCTTTTACAGCCAATTCCATTCCTTCAACCATTGGTTTTCCAAGATTTGCTCCAGGACCTGAAAGAGAAGTCACAACTCCTATTTGATATTCATCTTTGTTTGTTTGAGCACATCCTGCAATAAGAAACAAACTTATAACAAGAACAACTAATAGTGATTTTACATATTTCATTTTAAATACCTCTTTTAACTTGATTATTATTATTATTATTATTATTATGTTTATAAAGTTTTTCTTTAACCATTTTTGTTATCACTCTTTTATAAATAGAAGTATTTAAATATTAGCTACTAATTACCTGTAGTAGTATGGATAAAAAGCTAATAGAAAAACTTCAAAATATTGGTCTTACCCAAAATGAATCTCGCGTTTACTTATTTCTATTGGAATATCAAGAAGCAAAAACTGGAATAATCTGTTCGAAACTAAATATTGCCAATTCTCACATATATAGAATTCTTGAGAAGTTATTGGATAAAGGGCTTGTAAGTTACAAAATTAATAATAACATAAAAATATTCCAAGCAGTTAATCCTAGTAATTTGTACGAACTTTTTAGAGAAAAAGAGGAACAACTTGAAAAAGAGAAGCAAGATTTAAAGAAATTCATTTCCAGTTTGAAGACAATTGAGATAAAAGATAAGAGACAAAATGATTTTAAATATTTTGAGGGAACTATTGGAATTAGATCTATGTTTAATGAATTTATTCATCACATGGAAAGCAAATCTACTTGCTACATTACTGCTGCTCCGATTGCATTTGAAAAGTGGAATGCATTTTTTCACGCTGAATTTCATCCTCAAAGAATCAAGAAGAAAGTTAATCTTAAACTTATCGTTCCCATTAAAGTGAAAAAGTTTGGGGAACAAAAAGCGAAATTAAAACATGTTGAAGTAAAATATTTTGATATAGACCTTGACTCAGAAATAGGTGTTAGTGGTAATTATACATACATCTTGAGTTATGGCGATAAACCTTATGCTCTTTTAATTAAAGATAAAAATTTTGCAAAAAGTCAGATAAACATATTTAAAATGTTATGGGGTAAAGCAAATGTTTATTAATTTGTTAAAAATAGTTTCAAAGAGGATTGAAAGATGTCAGTAATATTGCAACTTATTGTTAATGGACTAATAACAGGTGCTATTTATGCTCTTGTTGCTTCTGGGTTTTCTCTGATATATTCTACAAATAAATTCATTCATTTTGCACATGGAGCTGTAGTTGCCTTTTCTGCATACTTCCTCTACTTCCTTTTTTCAATGATAGGTATGAATTTTGGTTTTGCTGTAATTTTTACAATTGCTTTTGCCATTCTTCTAGGTTGGGGAATGAATGTTGTTGTGTATAGACAACTTAGAAAGAGAAAAACTTCTTCAGTTATACTTCTAATTGCAAGTTTTGCGTTACTGATATTATTAGAATCTTTAATCTTAATCTTGTTTGGAGCTACAGTTAAGACAATTGGTTTTATTAGAGCAGCTACAAGCATAGAAATCTTTGGAGCATTCATAACTCCATTACAAATTTTTATTATTATTAGTTCATTGGTTTTACTAAGTTTATTTCTATTTTTTATGAAAAAAGTAAAAGTTGGTAAAGCCATGAGAGCAGTATCTGACAATAAAGATGTTGCTGAAATTGTTGGAATTTCTTCAGAAAAAATTTATTCATTAAGCTTCTTAATAGGTTCAGGTATTGCAGGCATAGCAGGCATACTTGTTGCTTTAGAGCAGAACCTTCAACCGATGATGGGAACTAACTTAATGATTAAAGGTTTCGTAGCAGCTGTTATTGGAGGAATTGGAAGTGTTCCGGGTGCGATATTAGGAGGCTTTTTTCTTGGTTTATCTGAAAATATTGGTGTTTGGTTTTTACCTTTAGGATATAAAGATGCAATTGCCTTCGTAATTTTGTTTATTTTCCTTTTGCTTAGACCAAAAGGAATTTTAGGAATTAAAAAGAGGGAAGAAAAATGATAGATGCATATTTCACCCATTTGCTAATCCTAATAGGAATTTATCTGATTCTTACTCTCTCTTTACAACTTGCAATAGGTTATACGGGACTTCTTAACCTTGGACATGTTGCTTTTTATGCTATTGGAGCATATACTTCTGCTTTATTAGTTCTAAGCGGAGTACCATTTATAGTTTCTTTAATCTTAGCTGGAATTGTTGCCATGCTTTTTGGTTTTATTTTATCCTGGGGAACAAATAAACTAAGAGGAGACTATCTGGCATTAGCTACGTTAGGTTTTAGTTTTGTAATTTATAACATTTTATCAAACTGGATCTCTTTTACAGGAGGTCCTTTAGGAATTGCAGGCATTCCAAAACCATCATTATTTGGAATAAGTTTCTCTTCAAATTTTTCATTCTTCATTTTGACTTCATTTATTGCTATAATTACCTTAATCATTATTTGGAAAATTACTACCTCTCCGTTAGGTAGAGTTATGAAAGCGACAAGAGATGACGAACTTGCAACAAAAGTATTAGGGAAAAATACTTTCAAAGTAAAAACCTATTCGTTGGGAATTGCAGCTTTTTTTGCTGGCATCGCTGGAAGTTTATATGCACATTATATTACTTTCATTAACCCCTCATCGTTTACAATTTTACAACTGATACCTCTATTGGCTATCGTTATAATTGGAGGATTAGCTTCAATAAGAGGAACAATCTTAGCAACAATAATTTTAGTATTATTACCAGAACCGATTAGATTTCTTGGTTTTTCATCATCAGTAGTTGGTCCAGCAAGACAATTTATTTATGCATTAATCTTGTTGTTAATACTAATGTATAAACCAAGAGGATTTTATGGTAAAGTGGAATTAGAATAAAATGTTGAAAATAAAAAATCTAAAAAAAAATTTTGGAGGAGTAAAAGCAGTAGATGGTTGTAGTTTTGAAATTAAACATAATACAATAAATGCTTTAATAGGTCCTAATGGTTCAGGAAAAACCACCGTATTTAATCTAATATCTGGGATTTTGAAACAGAACTCAGGAAAAATTCTATTTGATAAAATTGACATAACTTCTTTTTCACCCCAAAAAGTATCAAGAACAGGTATCTCACGGGCATTTCAGAAGTCAAGATTATTCAGTAATTTATCAGTTAAAGAAAATCTGATCTTAGCATTAGATGAAGAAGATACTTTATTTTGGAAAAATATCTTTAGAAAGAATCTAATATCAAAAGAGAGAGAAAAAATAATTAAAGATACTTTAGAACTTGTAGGAATAGAAAAATTAGAAAATAAGTCTTGTGAAGATTTAAGTTATGGTCAAAAGAAATTGATAGAATTGGCTAGAGCTATACTAAATCCCCATAAATTATTAATGCTCGATGAACCAGTTGCAGGTGTTAATCCAAGATTAAGAAATAAAATAGCCAAAATTTTACAAAACTTAAAAAAACAAAATGAAACAATTTTAGTTATAGAACATGACATGAATTTTGCTTTAGGAATTTCTGATAACGTAATTGTAATGGATGAGGGCAAAGTCATTGCTTCAGGAAGTCCAAAACAGATAAGAGCAAACCAAAAAGTCTTAGATGCTTATTTAGGAGAATAAAATGCTAAAGATAGAGAAAATCAAATCCGGTTACGAAAAAATTGAAGTTTTACATGAAGTTAACTTAGAAGTTAATCCTGCAGAAATTGTTGCAATCATTGGACCAAACGGATCAGGGAAATCTACGGTTCTTAAAAGTATATTTAATCAATGTAATATTTATTCAGGAAAAATTATTTGGAAAGATAAAAACATAACTAAATTCCCAACTCACGAATTAATTTATGAGGGAATATCCTATGTACCACAGGGCAGGCAAGTATTCGGTAATTTAACTGTCAGAGAGAATCTGGAGATGGGAGCATATATTATGACCAATCACCAATTACTAAAAACAAATATTGAAGATGTTTTTGACAAATTTCCCCTCTTAAAAACAAAACAAGATGAATATGCTTTTGCTTTGTCTGGTGGACAACAACAAATGCTGGCTATTGGTAGGGCATTGATTCAAAATCCTCAATTATTATTACTAGATGAGCCCTCTTTAGGATTAAGTCCGAAAGCAATGAAAGAAGTATTTGAAAAAATTAAAGAAATAAACAAAGAGGGAGTATCAATAATTATTGTAGAGCAAAATGCAAAACAAGCTGTTGAAATAGCAGATAGGACATATATTCTAGAAGATGGAAAAATTGCACTTCATGGTGGAAAAGAAATTCTTAAAGATAAAAGAATAAAAAACATATATTTTGGTGGCAGGTAACTAAAATAGATTTCTAAAAAAATAGGAACTCCCCCTTAACGTACTAAACTAAAAGAGCCTTCGGCTCAAGAACTCCCCCTAAACTCTAGTCTGCTTTGCAGAGAAATAATAACTATTATGTTAGCGAAAACTACGGTGTCAATGCGATTTACGGTGATTAAAATACTCTGCGTCGCTACGCTCCTTGTCCTCCCCACTTCGTAGGTCGGAGGATTTAACAGCAACTATGCGGTTACGTTCCATTCGTCCACTCCGCTTCGCTCGTAGCCGAACTCCACTTCACCCAAATTGTTTATTATCCTTCGGATATAAACAACTTCGCATAGTTGCGATGTTAAACTCAATTCCTAACATAAAAATGTAAAACAGAACTAATGTCTCGACAACTCAGAAATCATATGAATTGGAATTTTAGTATCAATTACAGTACCATATTCTTCTTTAGTCATACCTAATGCCTCTAAATATTGGCCTCGATATACACCATCCATTAATCCAACAATCAGGTTTATACACACACCAATATTCCACCCACAAATTTGAGCATTATCTATACCATCATCAATCATTCTTTTTTTTCCAAGTAAAAATTGTACCTCTAAATTTCTAGAAAGATCAATATCATATTCATCTTTACCTTGAAAATAATCAATAGTTATAATCCCCTTATGTGTAGCAATTTTTCTTGATGGACGTTCAAGAGCTTTAAAATTATATACACTTACACCTCGTTCCAAATCGCTCTCTATTCTTCTAAATAAATTTTGTTCAAATGAAGAACCATATATTCTTAATCCATCATCATCTATATGTGTTAAAATTAAACCTTCCATATACAAATAATTTAATGACTAATTTATAAATATTTCTTAAGACAATTTCCTTTTGCAATAATAACAAAAAAAACATTCTTAAACCCAAATTCATAAAAAAACAACATTTATTAATGAAACATCATTAAACATATCAATAATGACATTAAAAAAAATACTTGGAAAAGATTACATCAAAATAAAACTTTCATTCTTATGGATATTTGTAATGCTCAATTATGCATATGCCGACATAATTACATTAATGGATCCCATAATGCTAAATAAATTACTAACAGGAAGTATTGGAAGTGGAATTCAAATCACTCAAGAATTTCTTTTAGCAGGCTCAATATTAATGGAAATCCCAATTGCTATGATCATCCTATCAATATTTCTAAAACAAAAATGGAACAGAATAGCAAATATCTTTGCAGGAACAATAAAAACAATAGCTGTCGGAGCATCAATGTTTGTAGGAACACCAGCAATGTACTACATGTTCTTTGGAACAATAGAAATGATAACAACAATAGCAATAATAATAATTGCCTGGAAATGGAAAAAATAATTCCAATAAAACAATACAAATCCAAACATCTCAATTTCTAACAATAAACTTTATATAAAGGCATTAAAATCAACCTTATAGGAGATAGCTAGACCGGCGCGCTAGTCCTGCGTTGTTACTGTGAATGGACTTCACACAGGGTTGAAAATCCTTTTGAGGGTTGGCTATATGATTTTAGTCCTTATTGTCTTCGTTGACGTCTTGTCCTTTGGGATGGACTCTTGTCGAATCAGGTCAGATCTTGATCGAAGCAGCCTTAAGTTAAGTGCTTCATGTTCGAAGGGTTGCAAGTCACGAGAAGCTGTAGGGATCAACTAAAGTTATATAACTGATTCAAAGTTGGACCTGCCTCTAAAACTTTCTTTTTTCATATCTAATAACATATACAAAGCTAAGAATTCAGACACATATACATTGAAAAAAGAAAGTCAAGAAAACTTATTGTTCAAGTTTTCGCAGACCTGTGTTCCAAAGGAATCTCTTTTTTCATATTTTTTGACATATAAATAATTGAATTTATTAACACATACATTGAAAAAAGAAAGTCAAGAAAACTTACAGTTCAAGTTTTCGCAGACCCGTGGGCGTAAGAATTTTCATTAATCAAATTGTATAGAACATCAAAAAACATCACACCAAACAAATAAAAAATAAAAAGAAAAAAAAATTATTCAACTAAATCTTCTAGTTCTAAATCAATTTCTAAATCAGCATCAAGTGCATCTAAATCATCAAGATCAGATAAATCATCACCTATTTCAACTTCACCAACATCGTCACTACCACCCTCACTAGTATCAACACTAGACGCAGGCTGCGTACAAGCAACAATAAATAAAGCTAAAACAATTAAGCTGATTATAGTTATTATTTTTTTCATCTTAGTTTAGTAAAAAAAAGTAAGTTAAAAACTTAACTTACCTCTATAAAGTAGTCTCTTCTGACTCATTGTCATCAGATTCTACTTCATCACTAGATGAATCGTCACCAGATTCTTCATCAGATGTATCATCATCATCAGTCTCAAATTCGTTCTCTTCTTCAGATTCAACTTCATCTTCAGATTCCTCTTCGACTTCTTCCTCTACTTCATCAGACACATCATCGCTAGGACCTTGTTTAAGCTCAACAAACTTCTTAGTAAACTCTCTTAAGATATCTCTTGAAACTCTCATATCATCTCTAACTTGTTTCTGAGCAGCTTTCCATTCATCTAAAGCGCCTTTTTTATCTTCAGCTTCTTTAAATGCAGCTTTAGATGCATCATAATTAGTGTTTAATTCATCAACATGTTCTTTAAACCGAACTAAAATTGAATCCAAATCAGCAGTATCAATACCAGCCTTTTCTAAATTAGCAATCCTAGCTTCCATTGAAGTTACAATCCCACTATGCTTAGCAGTAACATCGCCAAGTTTTTCATTAACTAACTTACCAGCTAAAAACTTTTGCTCCTTTTTAACTTCATTCCACAAAGCTTTCAAATCTCTAATTGCAACTCTAACTTCTTCTCTACTTGGATCTTCATTAACTAAATGAGTTTCTTTAATTGAAGCTAACTTTTCTTTTAACATAGCAATATTTTCTAAAGATTCTTCATTACCTTCCATTTCAGCAAATCTATTTTCTAATCTTTCAAGTGACTTTGAAATAACTTCAACACTCTTTTCTAAATGCTTTAAAATTCCTTTTCTAAGATCTTTTTTCTTAATATCACAATCTTCCTGACAATCTTTCAAATCATCTTTTAATTTGTTAATACCTTTTCTATCTTCTCTAAATTCATCCTTAGCACTTTTAACTTTCTCTCTAAAAATACCACGAGCCTCAACTTGTTTTTCAGTTAATTTTACCCTAACTCTTTCTCTTACATCAGCAGCTCTTAACTTTAACTTAGCTCTTTCACGAACTTCTAAACCATCTTCACCTTTATCTTTAACTCTTGAACGCTCTCTTAGTTCAACTTCACCATCACCATTTCTAGCTTTAACTCTGGTACGAACCTCAACTTCACCATCCCTAACTCTAACTCGCTCTCTTACCTCAACATCACCATCATCCATTCTTACTTCATCATCTGAATCAACATCATCAGAATCAGCAAAAGCTAACGGTACAATACTAAGCATAAAAATAGCAAGCACAAAAATTGCCATTATTTTTTTCATTTTATTATTCCTCCAAATTTATTTTCGTAAACGTAATCTGGTCACTTGACCTACAATTTCCAAAGCAAAACTACTTTATAAACATACTTTACTAAAGCTTTACCAACACATCTAAAAACAACAAACAAAGCCAAAAATTACCTTCAAATACTTTACAAAACTTTATTTGCCCTTTTCTTGAAAAACAAAATAAAACACAACAATCAATCAAACTTAGAAAAAATCAAACAAAAAAAAAACAAAAAAAAATTAATAATGTACTAAAACTTCTACATGTCTTCCAAAGATATTCTTCAAATCTTCAAAGATGCTATCTTTAATGAAAACTTTTTTAGGAAATTTAGCACTAACTAAAGCTTTTTCAAACTCTTCAAGAGTACATTTATCTAAAGGACCTAAAGAACCTTCATCATCAAGTTTAGCTTTTTGAATAACTTGTGGCTTAGCATCAATGTCTTCAATAACAAAAGCATGTGTATCTAATAAAATTACTTCACCAAATTTCTTCCCATGCTTAACTCTAATCTTTGCTCTTTCAAGTTCCTTTCCACGTTTTCTTTGAATAAATTCAATTAAAGCTCTAATTAAAGGACCACTTGTTTTTCGAACCTGCTCAATAGCAGTTTTATCAAGTTCTTTCTTATCAAACTTACCCTTAGCTTCAACAATATCTTTAACTTCCCTTAAATGCCTAGCACCAATTTTACCAGTAGTAATTAATTCATTTTCAAATAACTTAACCATTTCACTCTCTTTAGCCTTTTCAACTCCTTCAAGTCTCAAAGCGTCACGAATCATAGTCATAATCTCATCATAAATTAATACAACACTTTTCTCATTATGCCTTTGCTCAATTTGAGTAAATAATTTTTGAATTCTCTTCAAAAACTTCTCAGCATTTGTGATATATTTATCAAGTTCTTTTCCACTAAGTTCTTTTTGTGAACCATGCTCAAGCTTTTTTCTTAAATCAACATTAGCCTTTAAGATATCAACATACTCTTGTTCTAAAATTTTCTCCTTCTTAACAAAAACACTCTCTAAAACTTCAGGAGTCTCTCTTGGAGTTGGAGGTGGCAAACCATAAAGCATAATCGCTGCTTGTGATGGAGTTAAAATTGCATAATAACAATCTTCCATACCCATCTCTCTAAGTTTATGTTTAGCTCTTTTAATACTTTGAGTTCCAGTACTCATAAACAGATCAATTGCTTCTCTTGAAGGTTTAATTCTTCCCATTCGAAGTAATTGTTTCCAAGGCATGAAAATTCCTCTATCATAGAAAGGAACTCCATCTCTAAGTAAAGTAAAAATAATTGGATTAGCTTCTTTAAGAGAATCCCAAAAGTCAGTTAAAATATAAACCTGAATATTAATTTTATTTTTAATACCAGTAATTTCACCAGCTTCCATACCCATACTAATAATAATTGACCTTAACTTATCCTTTAGCTCAATTCTAGTCATTTTCTTAACATCAGTATCATCAATAACAATCCAAACATCAATATCAGACTCCGGAGTTGCTCTACCTTGAGTTAAAGAACCAGCAAGAACATATGATAAAACATACTTCTCAAACTTTTTCATAACCATAGTTTTGTGAATATGAGCAATCTTAATTGCAGCAAGCATTCCAGTATCATGAATTGGAGCTCCAATTGAAATTAATTGATTAATATCATACTTACCATCATAACAATTTTGCCAAATATCAGTTAATAATACACTCTTTGCTTCTAAGTTCTTATCAATATCTTGAGCCATTTTCCCAATAATAGTTGAAAACTTATTGTGTAATTCATCTTTACTCATTTTCTTAGAATCAGTATCATCAACAACAACTAAAGTATGAATTTTATCTTCTTCTTTTTTAGCATTTTCCTTAGCTTTTGGATCTTTAGGATCAACTTTAGGATCTTTTTGAGGTGGCAACACAGTAATACCAACAATATAATCACCAAATTTGTCTAAAACTTTAGCTTTAAATTTGTCTAATTTAGTTTTTAATGCTTTTAATTTTTTCTCCATTTCTGGAGATAATTTAGGCATTACTGGTTGTCCAGGTGTACCTTGAGGCGCAACTGCCTTAGAACTTGATTTTGAAACTTTTTTTACCGCTTTCTTTTTTGCCATTTTTGTATGTTTTATCTCCCCCTATAAATAGGATTTTTAACTTTTTATTTTTTAATTATGAGTTTTAAATAAGCCCAATAAGCTTAACACTGTCACCTTAATTTAACTCATTAGTAACAATACTTTGCTAGCTTAAATCTTTTACCCTTCCACCTGTGACATTTTTGTCATGAAAATCCCGAACTAGACCTTTTTGTCTCACTTTCAAAGAAAACTTTATATCCCAGAAAAACATCCAATAAAATAGCTTAAAATATAGTCTCAGAATTGTTTTTGTCACTTGGAAGGGACAAATAAGCGAAACATTTATAAAGAAAAGGCACTTTAAGAACTATGAATAAGAGATAATTACCCACGACAAAATGGCCCTAAGAAAAGCAATATTTTCAGATACACATGGAATCTCAAACATCCCCATTCTAGCGAAAGCAGCAAGTAAATTAAACATATCTGGAGCAATGCATTTAGGAGATTTAGCCTATGAAACTACTTCTGCTTATACTGTAAAACAAGGAAATATGGCTAATGGAAAAATCCACCAATTAGCAGTTAAAAGTGCTCATCCAGAATCAGACACACTAAGACAAGATACACTTGAAGGACTTATCAATAAAGAAATCATCAAAGATATAACATCAAAAAGAGATGTAGCAATTGAATTAGCTGATAAAGGATTTGAAGAAACACTAAATTTTGTAAAAAATGAATTTAACAAGTATAATATCAAATTTGACGCAGTTTTAGGTGGAAACTGGGACAGAGAAAAACCTCTTGCAAAAATATTTGGAGACAATTATCTAAATGGAATGCAAAAAGGAGGAAAAAAAGTAAACTCAGCATTAAAAGTTGTTGATGGCATTAAAATAGTAGGCCTATCAGGCTCAGGATCACAACCTCAAAAAGCAATGCCTCAAGGACTATTAGCAGACGATCAATTAAGAGATTCAAGATCTTATTCAAAAGAAAATGGACATTGGGAAAGCGCATTATTATCAGAAGAATCACAATCATTAGACTTATTATTAACTCACGTACCTCCAACTGATGGAATTGGAATTGAAAAAGAAAACGGAGTTCAAAATATTAAACAATTATTAAAAGCAAGATTAAGTCAAGGACTTGAAAACCCTGACGTTCTATTTGGTCACAGACACGGAAAAACTCACTTTTGGTATGATAAAGAACTAGGAACATTCACAGGAAATGTAGGAACAGGAGGACTAGTTCATAACGATGGAGATTACTCTAGTTTTACAGTATGTGAATTTGACGACAATAATAAAATAAAATTTGTAGAAGAATACAGAGTATTTAATTTAGGAGATGGTACTCAAGAAGTAGTTCATCATGCAAATCACATGTTTGATAGAGCAAATAAAAAAGTCAACAAAATAAGTATTGATGAATTAGTTTATCACGATGCAGCTCTAAAACCAACATTTGACGTAACTAAACACGATCCAAACTCCTCATTTTCATTTGTAACGGATTATAGTAAACTTACAAACAAAGAAAAACATGAAACCTTAGTCAAAAACCTAGAACATGGCTGGGCAAAAGCAGAAAAATTCATGGAAAGAGCAAAAGAAGTAGGAAATGGAGCAAGAAGAAAGGTATTAAGAGGAAAAAATAAAGAAGACTATTTAACATTAGACCTTCAAAAACAAATAGCCGACATTACCTATGAACAATTATTTCAAGACACAATAAAAGAAAACAAGATTGATTTTGAAAAAATTATAAGTAACTTAGATGTAAGAAGTGAAAAAGACATTGAATTTGCAAAAAATGTAATTACAAAAAATTACAAAGGCGTTGATAGAGCAGATGCTCACGATAGTTTTGCAACACCAAAAATGAAAATTAAAGACATTGCCCATAACTATGCCAATAAATTTGCTCAAATGGTTCAAAAATACGTATCAGGAGAATTTCAAAACGCAGCACTTGGTGGAGTTAGAGCAGACGAACTTCAAGATATGGCAGAACTATTCATGGTAAATAATGCAGTTAGAAAACACGATATTTACAATAAAAACGAATCGGTAAACTTATGGGCGCAAGCATACCAAAATCAAATAATTACTTCAAGAATGATTCAAGATAATGAAAACTACTACATTGATCAAAACCATAAAAGCGAAAGCATTGATGACACTGTATTAGAAGAACTTGGAGTAGATTTCACCCAAGTTCAAAAACAAAAAATGGCAGATCACTTTCAAGAACAACGCGAAAGAATTGAAGGAATTATAAACGATTACGTTGAAAAAGGAAATCCAGTATATGAAATTGGAAACAAAAAATACGCATCAATTGGAGATAATGCAATACCCATAAAAGAAGAAATTGCAAACAAAAGTCAAAACTCAATTAACTTCGAGAGAAATGGGCTTTATCGAAAAGAAGATGGAATTTACACAAAAGATAACCAAGGACAAGAATACAAAGTTCCTCAAAACATCGTTCAAGAATTTATGAAAAATAGAGAACATACCCTATCACAAAGAGAAGAGATGAGAGATAACTACCAAGGACCAAATTCACCATCACTAACACCAACCGGCCCTCAAAATGATTTAAGAGCTGCATAAGAAAAATAAAAAAATAAAAATTCAATCAAATTCCTTTTCAATATCTTTCTTTATCTCATCTTCAACCTTTCTAACAACTTCGCTCTCCTTAGTATGCTTTCCAGTTTTATGTTTATAAGATTGAAATAAATTTTTAATCATCGCATAGATATAAGCAGTATCACCAACCAATTGCCCTTTAGCTTTATCAGTTTCGGAAAAAGAATAAATATACTTATTAATCAAACCCTTAGCAAAATAAACCCACGGCTTTTGAACCCATCTTTTTTTAAATTCAGTAACAATCCAAGAATCAAAAATAATAAACACATTACCCATATCATAAACTCTCTTACCATCATGCTCTTCAACACTTTGAGTTAGATTATCAAGCGTAATTTTAATTTTAAGCCCAAGCGCCATATAATGAGTTAATTTTTTCATTGGCCGCAATTCCAAAAAAGTTCTTCTACCTTGCTCTGTAACCACCTCTTCAGTCTTTTTCTCAGACCTAGAATACCCCTTCTCCTCCAAAGCCTTATTAATAACATTAAATAGTTCATCAACTCTAAAAACACCCTTATACTTCAATTCCTTAGCATTCACAATTAAACTTTTCTCAGTCATTTATTTTTCACCATATTCAAACTTCCTAACTAACTCTAACTAACACACAACCATACTATTTATATTTTACATACTTATTAACATTCAAATAAGTTTTAACCTTTTCAAGCAAATCATCAGTTTCTCTTTTAACCCATCCAGAAAATTTCCCATAATGATTTTTAAAAAAGAATTTCTCAAGCATAACACTAACAAACCAAAAAATCGGTTTTTCCTCCCATTTCTTTTTCCTATCTGAAATAACATAAGCAGTAATTCTCATTCGAATAACCCCATGATGTAATTTCAAAGTTTGATTATCAACCTCAACATCAACCTCTCTTAAATTTAACATTGAGATTCTAATAAGCATTTTCAAAGCATAATAATCACTAGCCTCAGTTGAAGGTTTTAAAGTTAAACTAATTTGCTTACCATTAGCAGTTACTTCCTCATGGTTTTCAAACTCATACCAATCCCAGCCCCTCTCATGAAAAAAATGAGCAATAATAGAATAAACCTCCGAAGGATTAAACAAACCCTCAAAAGCAAACTTCAAATTATCCACAACTAAATTTCTCTGACCCATTTTATTATCAACTTAATACATAAAACTAGTTAAAGTTTTACATAACAACTAAGTTAATCAATATATTACACTACTTAAAACTTTCTTTGTCCTAAACATAATCTATTATTATAATATACTATAACTTACATACAAGTTCATACAATCTTACAAAAAAAAACCAAAAAACAACACTAACAACCAACAAAATAATACTCCCACCACCAAAAACTTTAATAAGGACTATGAACTTTCTTAGAATATCGAAAGGGGTGTTTAATGGTTAAAAAATTTTTTATGAATCTTTTAAAAAAACTAAATTTCAATCCATTTAGTAGAAAGAGCCACGTTAAATTAGGTTTATATGGTCCTCCAAATGGTGGAAAATCAACACTAGCAAATAGAGTATGTGAAGATTGGCTTGGAGAGAGCATGTCATCTGTATCACATGTAGCTCATGAAACTAGAGAAATTAAAATTAAAGAACAAGTTAGTATTAAAAACAAAAAAGGAAAAGAATTAACTTTCTCATTAGTAGATACCCCAGGTATTGCAACAAGAATAGATTATGAAGACTTCTTAAAAAGAGGAATTAAAAAGGTTGAAGCAAAAAAACGAGCAAAAGAAGCAACTAAAGGAGTAATCGACTCGATTAAATGGCTTGATAATATGGACTGCGTAGTTGTTGTATTAGACTCAACCAAAGATCCGTATTCACAAGTAAACATCACAATTATTGGAAATTTACAAGCAAGAAAAATCCCAGTATTAATTGTAGCAAACAAAATTGATTTGAAAAAATCAAACATAGATGTAATTAAAGCAGCTTTTCCACAATATTCAGTAATTGGAATAAGTGCAAAGTATGGAAAAAATGTAGAAGATTTTTATGAAGATTTATTTAAACTAGCAAAATAAAAAGCACCAATAGAACATGAGTTACAAAACATAAAGATTTAAAAAGACAGATAATATATACAAAACAGTAAAAAAAATTCAAAACTTTTACAATAAAGTATAATAAAAATCAAAAAAAGAGGTAAATAATGGTTACATTTCAATTTGTCCCATATCACGACATAAATAAATTATCTTCAGCAAAAAGAGTTAATAAACTTTTAAACATCGTAAAAGAAGATAAAATAGTTTTGATGGAAGGAAGACTAAAAAAAGAAGAAGAAGCAGATTTAATAGAAATAACTATGGAAGAAATCAACTCCAAATTTAGAGGAATTGAATTAAGCGTAGTTTATCCTGATAAAAGTAAACAAGACGTTCTAAACAAATTAAAAGGAGCAGTTACCAATATTCTTCTAGGGGATAGACAAGGTATGACTATCATCGGTCCAGCAAATATAGTTAAAAGAATTGAACAAAATCCAAATAAAATAGAATTATTCACAAAAGAAATTAATCAAATAAATCAAAAACAAAATAGTAATTCTAAATCTAAAAAAAGAAAGAGGAAGAAATAAATGCCTCATCAATGTGTTAGATGTAATTCAATGTATCCAAACGGAGCTAAAGAAATTTTAACCGGCTGTAGTTGTGGAGCAAGACTATTTTTCTACATTAAACAAAAGAATCTAGAAGAAGGAAAAGAATTAGTAGGTAAACTTTCTAAAGAAGAAAAGAAAAACATCGAAAAAGACATCGTTGAAATAATTAACATAAAAGAAGAAAATACAACAAAACCAATTATTCTAGATATCGAAGCAATAAGAGTAATGAAACCAGGAAAATACGAGCTAGATATTGTTCATCTATTCAAAAAAGACCCCTTAATTATCAAACTCGAAGAAGGGAAATACATGGTAGACTTAGGAGAAGCTTTTAAGAACGATATGCAAGAGTAATTAAACAACCAATTTAAATTTCTAAACTTTAAAAAAAGAAAATAATTTTAAATACAGAACTAAAGCTCTTAATCTTTATAAATTCTAAAAATTCTAAAAAATCCATGAGAATCATAAATCTAAACGACAATGATTACCACTGCCATAGCACAGAATTTTCAGATGGTTTTGACACATCCATAACAGAACTAATAAAAATAGCAGGACAAAATGGTGCAAGTGAAATTGCCATAACAGACCATAGCCAAATTGCCTTAGATATCTCATTCAAAAATAAAAGCCCCCATAAAAGAAGTATGATCAATAGATGGAAAAATATTTTCAACGATGTAAATGTAATCTTTGGAATTGAAGCAGACTTATTAAATGCAAATGGAGATATTTGCGATTATGTTCAAAATGATAAAAAAATAATCAAACCAGAATTTCTAATTTTATCAGGGCATAAATCAACATATCAAGACGACCCACAAACAATAAATCAAGCCTATAGAAATGCCATTGAAAGACATCATGAAAAAATCAAATTCTTAGGTCATCCTTGTATTAAAAAAATTGAAAAATATTTAGACATAGATGCCCTTATTGAAGTAGCAAACCATTATGAAATTCCACTTGAATTTAACTGCGCTAATCTAATAAATAAATTAACTAACCTAGATTCATTAGACAAAGTATTAGAAAAAGCAGACAGAATTTATGTAAATAGTGATGCTCACACACTCTGGGAATTTAGAGACGCAAGAAAAATAGGATTTGAATATCTAAAAGAGAAAGGAATTGAATTAAGATCTGATTATTCTTAAAAAAAACCAGATTCTAAAATTTAGTATCACCCATTTCAATATCCAAATCATATCTTCGATGATATAACCACTGCGCTCTATCATCACCCAATCTTGCAAAATGATTTAGAGCAACATCTAAAATATAAATCTCTCTATTTTTAGAAGTATATCTACAAAAAGCATGTCCAGCATTTAATAAAGTATTTCTATCAACACTAACTTTTCCTTCAATATGTCCATCATCAATTAATTTTTCAATTAAATATGAACAAAACAAAGCTTGGTGTCTACAAATTCCAGCTTTATTTAAAATATAAAAATCTAAAGAAACTTTCACATCATTATTAAAACCAAATCTTCTATTTAAATAACCAACAGTTTTTGAATCATATGGTAATAAAACTTTAACTAAATTAAAAACTCTTTCTAATTCATCTTCATTTTCAAAAAACAATTCACCATTTTTATCTGAAAAATTATTTAACAAAGCACCATAAGTTTTAGCTAAAAAAGAATTTTCATAAGAATCATCTACTATAATAGCTTCTCTAGAAAAAGCACCCAAATAAATCCCTCCATTAATTCTTGAATCAGTTTTAATAATTCGTCTTCCTTTAAATAAATCTTGAGAATTTAATTGTAACCTTTCCAATAACGTCTTTGTTCGATACATTTCTAATCCAAACACCTAAAACCAAATAACAAAAAACTTACAACTTAGTCTTAGTTGCCTTATCACTAATAATTGCACTATGGCCACTCTTATCTTCAATAATAATCTTAACCTTCTCACGACCAACTAAAATCTTACTTATTTTTTTAAGTAAATTCTTAGCTTTCTTTCTCTTAGCAGGATTATCTTCACCCTCAGCATTAGAGCTAATAATCTTTTTAACACGCTCTAAAATACCTTCAACAGTTGTAATATAACCATTCGATGCAGGACCACTCTCAATAGTAATAATTCTAGGAATTTTAATATTAGCCTCAGCGCCCTTAACAATCTTAATATTTAAATCCTCATCACTCTCAACTTCTAAAGTATATTTACAAGCTTCCTTTCTTTCAACAGGCTCAATATCACTCTTTCGAGTTCCACAAGCATCACAATTCATAGCAAGAATGAAAACTTTCCCAAAATAGGGGATATCAGCTTGGTCTTCAGATAAAGTACACTTGTTCTTAGAACAAAATGGACATGGTTGATCTTTAATTATTGACATTTAAGTTATAATCAGATATTCCTTTAAAAAGATTTTGCTTTTTTACAAAAAAACTAACAAATATCTCGAATCAGAAATCTATAATTGCCTTGCTCCTCTTGCTCTTTTAAATATCTAATATAGGTACAAACACCTTTTAAAATATCTCTTGTTTCATTGACATGTTTAGATATAAGTTCTTTTTTTGAAGCAGACACCAATGGCTTTGAATATTTTTTAGAAGCAACAACAAAACCTAAATCATCACGAACATTAACATCATTATCTCCCAAATCATCTAATTCTGAAACACCACAAAGTATCGCTTTGGTCAAATCATTCATCTGAATAATTAAACTAAAAACATACACACGATGTAAACTCAAATCATTAAAAACCGTAGAGCCCTTAAGTCTTTTACCTCTTATAATCTTAGAAACATCAGAACAAATCCTATCATAATGAGGTTTTAAAAGAGTTCCTAAAGCAGGATTAGTTAAAGTAAAATCAAATTTACCATCAACAATTTCACCACTATGACAATTAAACAAAGAAAGTTCTAAAGATGAGAGTAATTTCACTCTATCAGAATCATCATCAAAAGCTAAAGCTGCGTTTAAATATTCAGATTTATCCATAAATAAAATATCCATATCATTATCCATAAACAACTAAAAACAAACTTTCTTTAAAAACCTTGCCTGTTTTTTGTTACCTTTAAGTAACATAACCCCAAAACAACCAAAACCTTAATAAAGAACCAACAAATAAATCAAGACATGCACCGGTAGTTTAATGGCTAGAATCCGGGCCTTCCAAGGTCTGACGAATAGTTCAACACTACTCTCTAATCAAAGAGAGCCTGTGATCCGGGTTCGAATCCCGGCCGGTGCATACCTATTCTACAAATCAAAAAACATATAAACACAAATTCTTTACCAAACAAAACCAATTAAAGTTCGAAAGAAAAAGTTGAGCTTGTGAATTCCTTAAGGTTCGCTTTATTGCGATAAAACTTGTCTCGAAAGTCTTTAATTGGCAATATTCTTCTTCACTAAAACCAATAACCATATAAATAACCCAAATAAAATCCATAAGGGTGAAAAGTAGGTGTATCTAAAGATTCTAAATTGTCTAAATACCTTGCCATTTGGTGTAGGAAACAAACTTCTAGTTGACATTTTACAAGGAAACAATTCAAAGCAAGTAGAAAAACACAAATTCAACAAAAACATCCATTTTTCCATTCTATCAAACGAGCTAAAACAACATATTGTTGACAACATCAACCTATGTAAATCCCAACAATTTGTAGAAGACAAAAAAATAAATACCTTCATCAAAGTTTTAGAAATAACTAAAAAAGGTAAAGAAGAAATAAAAAATCCTCAAGGTATCAAAACAAAAGACTTCGCCTTCAAATCATTCAAACCAACAACAGACGATTTAAAACTAATTAGCAGTTTCAACTTTTTCTTAGAAAAATATTCTCAAAAACAAGCTCAAGCCATCGTATCAACAAAAAACAAACTACTATGTATCGCAGGAGCAGGTTCAGGAAAAACAACTGTTTTAACCAAAAGAATTGAATTTTTAACCAAATACAAATCCGTAGATCCAAAAAAAATCTTAGCAATTACATTTACAAGAAAAGCCAAAGAAGAAATGATCCACAGATTAAATAATCCAGAAGTGAATATAGAAACATTCAACTCATTTTGTGAAAAAATAACCAAAAAGCACAACCACCTAATGTATGAAAACAACAAATCAATAATTTCATTTGGTCAAAAAATAAAAATAGTAAGCCAAGCAATAAGAAAATGTAACACATCATTTAAGAAGATATCATCCACATACTTTAGTCAAGGTCAAAGAAGACTTAAAACTGACGACCGCTTATTATTTCAATTCGTAGGAGACGTATTTTCAATCATAACTTTTTTTAAAAGAAAACAACAAAAAATAACCCAATTACACGAAAACATATCTGGAAATATGGATAAACACAATGCCAAAATTCTCTATAAAGTATGCAATAAAACTATTCAACTAATGGAAGAACAAAACCTAAGAGATTATGTAGACCAAGTAGTAGATACAATGAAACTATTCAAATTAAATCAAGAAACAATTCCAAAATACGAACATATTCTAATAGACGAATTTCAAGATGTAAACTCCATGCAAATAAATCTATTAGAAATATTAAATCCAACCAACTTATTTGCAGTTGGAGACCCAAGACAATCCATTTTCGGATGGCGAGGCTCAGATATTAAATTCATTTATGATTTTGCAAATGAGAACCCAAACAATATCATTATCTTAGAAGAAAATTATCGATCAACACCTATGATAGTTGATATAGCCAACAAAGTAATATCCAATATGAATATTCAAAAACAAGTTGCCTTTATTAAAGAAAATACAAATTCCAACATCATCATCAAAAATTACGATAGCGAAAATTACGAACATAAATCAATAGCCAATAAAGTAAGTCAAATATATCAATTTAATCAAGAAATATTCATCCTAGCCAGAACAAACAAACAACTTGAAAAAATATCAGGATACTTAAGACAAAAAAATATCCCATACATTCTAAAAACAGAAGATGGAAAACAAACAGCACGTGAAGGCCATGTTACTCTAGCAACAATTCATTCAATTAAAGGCCTAGAAGCAAGTTACGTATTTTTAATGGGAGCAAGTACATTATACTTCCCATGCAAAGTTAGCGACCATCCAGTAATCGATTCTCTAAACAAAGACTACAACAAATTCGAAGAAGAAAGAAGACTCCTCTATGTAGCCCTAACTAGAGCTAAAAGGTACCTTCACATTTCATATGCAAGTAAAAAACCAACCTTCTTCATCCCCGACAAACCAATCAACGAATTTAAAGAAAAAGAACCAAAAATATATTCCAAAAAAGAAAAAACTCAAGAGCAAATTCACTCAATTTTAAAAGATTGGAGATTAACCCAAGCAAGAATCCTCCAAATCCCCGCATATATGATATTAAATGACAAAACAATAAATGAACTATCAACAAAAAAACCAACATCAATTAATCACTTAAATGACATCTATGGGTTAGGAGAGAGAAAAATCGAAAGATTTGGAAAAGAAATCCTAGAAATGATCAATTAAATAAAATTAAAAGAAATAAAATTAAAAAAATCACATCTGTATTTCAATATACCCATTATTACCAGAATCCTCAGACTCTCTTTCACGTCTTTGTTCTTCTTGATATCTTTTATGTCCTTCTCGATGAATATCTTCAATATTTATATACAACCTAGGCCTCTCCTCAACAAACTCACTTTCTCTTTTCTTTCTCAAAATATCATAAGCTACCAAATCATCTATAGTTATATCTGTCATAAAAAAATAAATGATTACATGCTTATATAATTATGTGAGTAATAAACCACCTGAATTACATACATGTATATAAAAAATTAAAAAAATATAGAAAAATTATTCCCTAACATAAAGATGTGGTCTATATCCAATATCTATTGAAGCATTTAATTCCACACGTCTTCTACAAATAGCCTCATAATCTAAAGCATCTTGTCGATACAAAAATTTCCTCTCACCAACACCTAAATCCTTAGAATCTCTAAAATCTTGCAAACTTGCAACATTATCATCATCACTAACACCCACAGCTTCTTCTAAAACAACCACATCACCAATCAAATTTGTCATATAAAAACTAAAACAAAAACCTATTTAAACATTTCCAAAACCAACTAAAAAACATTTTCAAAACAAATATAAAAGTGAATAACAAAATAATTTAAAAAAACAATTAAAAAATCTTATCAATATCTTTCTTCTTCAATATCCGAACATGACCAAGAGGCAAACGACCTAAAGACAATTTCCCCACACGAATTCTTTCCAAATCTAAAACATTATAATCAAAATACTCAAAAATTCTTCTAACAATCCTATTTCTTCCTTCATGAATTGTAATTAAAACAATCTTAGGACTAACAATTTCAATAGTACAATCAGCAGTTTTCTGTTCATCAATATAAACACCAGCTTCAATGTCACGAGCATCTGCTTTTAAAATAGATTTATCCAAAACAACTTTATACGTTTTCTTAATTTCATACCTAGGATGCATAACTCTATTAGAAAAATCACCATCATTAGTAAAAAGCAATAGACCAGTTGTATTATAATCAAGCCTTCCAACAGGAAAAACCCTCTCCTTAACTTTAATAAATTCCATCACAGTTTTATACTTGTTATCACGAAGTGCAGTAACATACTTTCGAGGTTTATTAAGCATCAAATAAATCTTTCTCTCCTTACGTAAAACCTTCCCATTAACACTAATTTTATCAGTATAACTCGCCTTATCACCAATTGTAATTCGTTTACCATTAACCCTAACTTTACCATCCTCAATTAATCTTTCAGCCTCACGTCTAGAACAATACCCAAAATTACTAATTAACTTTTGAACTCTATGAACATTACTTTCCATAATATAACAAAAACAACTCTGCTTTATAAAACTTAAGCTAAAAAGTATAGAAAATAATAATAATAATAATAATAATAATAATAATAATAATAATAATAATAATAATAATAATAATAATAATAAAAAAAAACAGCCAAAACAACTATTCCCTTAAAATTAATTTGTCATAAGCAATATTCATCAAAATTTTCAAATTCTCAATATCAGCAATATTATACTTAATTAATTTACCAAGAGCCTGAGGATCACCACGTTTATACTTATGCCACAACCTTACAGCTTCAAATCCTGTAACATCTCCAATTTCAGCGTCCCTGCAAATCCCAAAATCCTTCTCAATCTTTTTAAGACCACCACGAAAACCCATTTTACCTAAAACAAAACGTAAATCAATATGAAAAATATCATTCCTCATCTTAGAAAACTTCTCACGTAAAAAAGGAATATCAAAACATCTTCCATTAAAAGTAATAAACAACTGATACTTGTTAAACTCCTTTTCAAAATCTTCAAAATTCTTCCCATTAATAAAGATTTTACTTTCCTGACCATCATACAAACCAATAATAGTAACCTCATCACGAGCACGAGACAAACCAGTAGTTTCAATATCTAAAAAACAACACTTATCTTTAAGATGTGAATACAATCTCCAATGCTCATTAATAGGTAAATTCAAAAAATGAGAATAATCACCAACTTCCAAAGACTTTTTAGATTCAAGAATTTGTGAATGTAAAAACTCTTTTTTGCTATCACCAAGATTCAAATTATTTACATTACTAAGAAAACTATCCCAACAAGTAACACCTTGAGAATTCAATTTATTAACAAACCCCTCACTAACTTTTGGAATATGTAAAAAAGTTTTATTTAACAACCAATACCACCCTAAATAAAAAACAAAGCCTTCAACTTTTAAAGTTTTCTTATCCTCACA